>ERZ1370068.4805-contig-3861_pt1 | contig 46681 bp, 53 predicted proteins | sample MGYA00561227_ERZ1370068 | MGnify/ENA primary metagenome ERZ1370068 (study PRJEB38410, sample SAMEA6850437) | metagenome | study: Metagenomic assessment of the ecological functions of the soil: analysis of the soil microbiota associated with the... | reverse complement strand
GTTACGTATTGCTCGGTGCCCGGGGCAGACCAGGGTACAACCCCAGGCGGTGCCGAGCAGCCAACGCCCCACCAGCGGACTCGCGTCCTGGGCGAACGCGAGTACCTTCTCGCGGCGCCCAGCCCCGCTGCATCGACGATCACAGCGGAGCGTGCTCACCGGTGGAACCACCGGCAGGAGTCCAGCGCGACAGATCAAAAGTACCCGCCGACGGTGCCCCCCGGTGACGACGGTTCGCCGAACATCCGGTTGGAACAAACGCTCGCCTCCTCCACCGGGTTGGTGCGCTGGTTCTCGACTTCAGGCTGTCCGCTGATCCGGCGCAGCGCCGCGGTCCCGCGCAGCCGGTGCACGCCGACCGCCGCGTAGCCGGCGGCCGGCTCCTGGCCGAGCAGCGCCTGCCGACACTCAGGGCGCAGAGCAGCGACTGCACCCGCTCGTCGGCGGTGTTCGCCTGGAGCCGCGCAGGACCATTGTCGCTGCAGTCGGCCGCCTCGACCCCGCCGGCCAGACGTCACCACCGCCCAGACAGCGCGGTCGGCGGCGCGGGTGAACTCGTCCTCGGAGACCTCGCTCGAGCACACGAGCCGGAGCGACGGCGGGCCGCTGCACGACCAGGCCTTCAGCGTCTCCCGCTCCAGGACGAACCGCGGGGGTCCCGCGGGTCCGCGGCAGCCAGGCCCGGCGCCGAGGCCGCGGGCGCAGCGCGCGACGCCGATCCGGAGTGCTCGTCGGCCCTGTTCGCGGCCCGCCGTACTTCGCGCTGGACGTCGCCTCGGGTCGATGCCGAGCATCCCGGCGATCTTCGCGGGCGAACGCATCGACCTTGGACTGGTCGCGGATCGCGCGAGACCAGCCTTCGCGCGCTCGCGCAGCGCGCGTCGACCCGGCCGTCGGCCCGGTCCAGGTCGTAGCTGGCCGACGACGTTGCTCGAAGCACGAAGCCGGTACAGCGGCATCCGGCGGGCGACCAGCTCGCGGACCGCGGCGTCGCCGTGCTGGATGCGCGAGGTCGCACGGGTCGAGGCCGGTCCGGCTCGACCGGCGACGTAGGTCTGGACGACGAAGTTCTGGTCGCCGCCGAACGCCGCGCAGCGCGGCCGCCTGCCCGGCGGCGTCGCCGTCGAAGGTGAAGATCACCTCGCCGCGGAACTCGCTCGTGGTCGTCGGCAGGAGCCGGCGCAGCACCCGCGCGTGGCTCGTCGCCGAACGCGCGTGCCGCAGGTGGCGACCGCGGTCTGTGACGCCGGACAGGTGGCAGCGCCATCACGTCGGTGTAGCCCTCGACCACCACCGCCTGGCGACGAGCCGGGCGATCTCGCGGCGGGCCAGGTCGATGCCGTAGAGCACCTGGCTCTTCTTGTAGATCGGGGTCTCGGGGTGTTGAGGTACTTCGCCTCGATCCGGTCGTCGTCGAAGATCCGGCGCGCGCCGAAGCCGATCACGTCGCCGCTGGACGTCGCGGATCGGCCACATCAGCCGGCCGCGGAACCGGTCGTAGCGCCGCAGCCGTCCGACGGCCGACGAGACCGGCCGCGACCAGCCTCCGGCGTCGGTGATAGCCGCGGCCGCCGCAGGTGCTTGAGCAGCGCCTCGCCGCTCGCGCGGCGCGAAGCCGATCCCGAAGTGCGCGGCGGCGTCCTGGTCGAAGCCGCGCTCGTCCAGGAACTGGCGGGCCGACGATCGCGTCCGGGCGTGGCGAGCCGCTCGGCGTAGTAGCTACTGGGCGACCCGGTGCGCCTCGACCAGCCGCGGGCGGGGCGGGCCCTTGGTGCTTCCTCGCGGGCTGTCGCCGTCCTCGCACCGGCAGCGTGCACGCCGGTCTTGTCGGCCAGCCGCTCGACGGCCTCGGCGAAGTCGAGCCCGTCGATCTTCATCAGGAAGCTGAAGACGTCGCCGCCTTCCTGGCAGCCGAAGCAGTGGTAAAAACCGCGGGCCGGGGTTGACGTTGAACGACGGTGACTTCTCGTCGTGGAACGGGCACAGGCCCTTCTGAGCGTTGCCGCCGCCGGCGTTGCTGGCAGGCACGCCCAGGCCCCGAGATGACCTCGTCGATGCGCGCCGTCTCGCGCACCTTCGCGCGATGTCCTCGTCCTCTCGCGGATCCGGCCTGCCACGACGGTGATCTACGTGGTTGCCCCGACGTCGCGTCGAGGTCCGGCCAAGCCTCCCGGTCACGCCCCGAGCGCCGCCCCAGAGTCGGGTCATGGACGAACCCGACGTACGCCTTGCCGTGCACGACCTCCAGCAACGGTGGCAGCGCTCGAGGCTCAGGTCTCGGCATTGACTGCGCATCCCGGCGCCGACCCCGTCCGTCCCCTTTGGCTCCCGTCGGTGGGCCCGGAGAACGACCCGGAAGTGCTCGGCCACCTCCAGTCCGGCAACGAGATCGTTTACCGCTATGGCGCGAGAAGACTGACCTGGGCTCAGCCAAGTTCGCCGTCGACCAGGCCTCGGACCCGACTCGTTCTGAGAAAACAACCAAAAGCGAGGCAATGGCGGACAAGGTCAGGATCGAACACTCGAGGAGTTCTCCTGGACGGCGAGTTGCACGCGGTCAAAGCAGCCGGCACCGGGGTGATCGTCGGCATGGTCAACGGTACGCTCTACGCCGCCCGGAACCACTGCCCGCACCTCGGTCTCTCCTTGACAGTGGGGCCAGGCGGGAAGCGCCGCCGACGGCCAGGTGCAGTGTGTCCCTGGTAATAACCCAGCTCTTCGACTCCAGCACCGGTGCCAACCTGACTGGACGCCGGGGTTCGCGGGCTTAATGATGCCGCGCTGAATACTTCCAGCCTGGATCGCGCCTGAAAGAAGCCGGCGCCGCTGAACACCCATCCGGTGACCGCGGAGGGGAACGACGTCTTCGTCGTTCTCCGAGGCAGTCGGGGCCCCTGGCGCACGCATGAAGTGGTGCCCAACGGGTACGGCACGTTACCGCGTCCTCCAAAACTGCAGACCTGGCAATCAGATTGCCCAGGCAGCGCGATCGACTCACCGACACGGCCAGTGCGTTCGCCGAGAAGATCGACACCCAATGAGATCGCCGACGCCCTGGGCGAGCGCGCCGCCAGCAGCGCGACGGTTCTCCGGGCGAGATCGCTGCCGACGAGAAGGGCCGCAAGGGCCTGATCCTCGGAGCGTGGTCGTCGCCCTGGCTGACTGATCGTCCTTCGTCACCCGTCTGGTGCGAGATCGCCATGATGAAACGACTGATCGCCGACCCCGCCTCGGCGCCGGGTACGTGGCCGGTGCCGCGGCCGGTCGCGAACGCTACGAGCAGATCCGCAGTTCGGCGCTGCGGATCAAGGATGACCGCACGTGCACCACTCCGGGCTGAGGCAGCCGTCGACAAGATGATGCCGAACGGAGGCCAGTCCAGTGACGCGTTCGACGTGATGGCTAACCTCTACCAACGGGCGACGCCCTGGGCCTGGTCAGCCGCCGGTGCCAGGCGACTGCACTGGGCATCGGTCATGACGCGATCTGGTCGAGTACGACTACCCGGGTCCGCAGCGTCGTCGCCGCTTGCAGGTAGTCCGTGGCCTCAAGGTTGCGTCGAGGGCTTGCCCGTCGCTGGCGACCAGCGCGGCGAAGAGCCTCGTCGATCAACGAGCGCTGCCGCTCCATCAACCCGATCCGCTGCCCGAGCGCATCACGCCGTAGTGCGCCGCGATCCCCTTCAGCACGGCGATCTCGCACGGTCTCGGGCGGAATGATCAGGTCTGCCGCGTGCCGGATCAGAGGTGCCGGTCCGAACGCGTCGCGGGTGGCCGTGTGCACGCTGCCGCAGAAGATCCTGATCAGGTCAGCTGGTCGCCCTTCAGCGACGCCATCGCCGCGCGGCTGCCGTCGTACGGCGGCCCACCCAGGTGCCGACGCCGCTGCGGACCCGATCCAGTGCCGCGACTGTGCGGTGGGCGTCGACGCCGGGGAGGCACGCCAGCTGCGCACGGTCTCCCCAGACACCGCTGGAGCCTCGGTCGCCGGCGTCCAGCACGGCCAGGTTCATGTGTCCCCCGACGATCCTGTCCTCCACGTCGTGCACCGAGTAGGCGACGTCGTCGGCGAGGTCCATCACCTGCGCCTCCACGCAGCGCCGGCGGTCCCGGGCGACCGTGGCGGAGCGGCGAGCCACGTCGAAGACCGGCAGGTCGTCGTCGCGGCACACCCGAACTTCCGGCGTCGGTGCCGCGCCGGCGGCCGCGCGCCCACGGGTACTCGGTGCAGGCGTCCGCGTCGCCCGGGTGAGGTTGAGGCTCGACCGACCGCTCCGGCGTCGACGGCCTTGGCCTCCAGCCGGCCTCAGGACCGGCAGCGTTCGCGCGTTGCCCTCGAAGCCGCCGCACGGCTCGCGCCAGCTCGCGCAGGGCTTGCTCGCCGTTGTGCCGAACGGCGGGTGTCCCAGGTCGTGGGCGAGGGCGGCGGTCTCGGCGATGTCCTCGGCTGGCGACCCGAGCGCCGGGACGAGGTCGCGGGCCACCTGGGCCACTCGAGGCTGTGAGTGAGCCGGTTGCGGACGAAGTCGTCGGCCTGCGGCCCCAGCCACCCGCGTTCCGCCGCCGAGCCGCCGCCACGCGCCGGCGGCACGACGCGCGCCCGGTCCCGCTCGAACGGCGTCCGCTCCGGCGCCGCGACCCGCTTGGGCTGGCCTGCATCGACCAGGCGCGCCCGAGTCGTCCGCGTCGTACAGGTCGTCCCAGATGGTCATGGGGCGAGACTCAGTCATACCCGAGCGGTGTCCTTGCTCATCTCGCCAGGCTGCCTCGCAACGAAGAGCCCGAACCAGACCACCGCATTGAGGACGGCGTACCACTGCAGGTCATGGGTCAGTTATGCCCGGAGATCTCGGCAACACCGTGGAACAGATCGGCGTAAACGAGGCGATGTGCTGCAGAGCACGCTGCCTCGTCGATCGGAAAGAACACGCTGCTTGAGGAACGAGAACAGCGCCATGACCGGGCCCGAGGATCTGCATCGCGTTCTCCTGGCACCAGGTACCTGACGCAAAGACCGAGCGCCGCAGAAGACCAGCGCAGAACAGAGTCAGCACTGCGCACGCAAACTCCAGGTCCCGGCCAGCATCGTCGGCTTCCTGCTGACGATCCCCGGCCAGGGTTCACTACGCCAGCGATCGCGTGATCGCGCCAGGAGGACCAGCGCCATCATCAGCGCCTTCATCACGATGTACGCCGCAGGGTTCAGCGGAGCTTCAGCCGCACTGCCGCGACCAACCCAAGGCACGCCGCAGGGCCACCGCAGTACCCCGGGGAAAGCCGTGTCAGCGGCACTGTAGAGCGCCATCGACGCCATGATGTACGCCGCCACGTCTTGCCGCCGACTTTGTCGTTCCAGGTCTGACTCGACCCAACGACGATGCAGGTCATCGTGGTCGGGAAGATCAGCGGAAGATGATGGCGCGCGTTGGCAGCATCCGGCGCACTCGACCGCCAGGATCGTCAGGCTGAAACCGCCGAAGGGGAACCGCTGGTCGTGTCGGTCAGCGGCCCGTGCTCATCGGTCCTCCGGTCAGGCCTGAAGGCTTCGATCCCTGGCCTCGATCTCGACGCCGTGCCGTCGTCTGGCCAGCGGCGTAGCGGGCCAACGCATCGCCGTCGCTCGCGAGTGGATCACGGTCTCGCTTCGCGAATCTCTCGACCGGGCCCACTCGGGAGCGTTGAAGGTGGCCTCATCGGGATCGGGCAACGTGGCGCGCAGCACCGTCCGTCCGCTGGTGAGCGCCTTGATCTGGCCTGACCGGTCGCGACAATCTCGCCCTTGCTGATCAACAATGATCCGGTCGGCGGTCATCGGCCTCCCCTTCGGAAAGTCGCGAATAGCACCGTGTGGCCTGGTGCCTTCGGAGTCCGCGCGATCGCAGGACTGTGGAACGCCTGGCGGCCCTGACATCCATGCCGGTGGTCGGTTTGCCCGAGCAGCAGCAGTGCCGGGTTGAGCAGTGCCATCGCGAAGCGGAGCTGGTTGCTGTGCCGCCACCCGGAGACACTGGCGACCTTCCGGTCGGCGATCTCAGTGATCCTGGCATCTCGCGAGCACGTCGCTCACTGACGGCGGCGTCGACGAACAGGTTTGCGGTGTACTGACGGTCTGAACGGGTGGAGGTGGTCCTTGAGGAGCGCTTATCTGTAATCAAATGCCGAGACTTTTAACAGGTCGTATGATCGGTGTCGTGCGCGGCCGTAGCCCGAGGACGCTGATCTCACCCCGCGCTGGCTGGGATGTATCTGAGACTTACAAAGTCGATGGTCGTGGTCTTGTCGGCACCGTTCGGTCCCAGGCTATGACGACCCCGCCGTGGCCCCTGGATCGGACAGATCGAGTGCCGCGAATCAAAGTGCACTCGCCGAAGTCCGGTGACACCCGAGAGATGGACAGTCATGGACCGGGAAGCCTAGAACCCCCGACCTAGAACTTTGTTCTCCGCGCCTGGATGTCGCGCGCCAGCCCTGGCGATCTGGACGTCCAGACCGGCGTGCCGAGGATCGCTTCGATCTGCTTGCGGGCCTCCATCCCGACTCCTTGAGGCGGACCCCTTGTGGCCGATGATGATCCTCTGGGAGCCACGCTCGACGGCGAATGTAACGCGAAACCAGCTCCGACCGATCGGGCCAGCGCTACCGGGGCGTAGTTCCTGTCCGCCCGCAGAATCGGTTGATCGACTTGTTCTCGGTATTCGGCATCGGCTCTCCGTCAACGACCCGAGCTCGGTCGGCCCGAAAAGCCGCGCCCGACCGGATTCGAGCGGTAGGTGGCAGTCTTTTGAGTCCGCCGGACTATCGATCAGCGCCGACGCCGCTTAGCTGCCGTAGGTGGGCCGCCGCATCACCTCTGCGCGGGATCGGCTGGGTTGTGTTGCAGTGGGCTGTTCATGACCCAGTGCTGGTCACCGACACGCAAAAAACCTTTCGGTCCAGTCGGCTTCGGCTAACGCTCACTCTTGAACGCGCGTCGCGGGTCGTCCTTCCGGAGCATAGCACCGCTCTTCATTGATGACGTCGCAGCGCGTTTACGTAGGCAGCAGATCGTATTTCGTCGCGATCGGAAGAGCTGAACATCACCGCCCAATACATCGGCGACAGTGACCGCACTTGCCCGCGGACAAGTGGACCGGATCGCTCGCGTCGACGGAACGTCGAACGCAGCCCTTGACGACGAACAATGAGATGCTCGCGGGCGGTCGATTCATGCCGAGCGTATAGTCCGCGGGGCAGCGAGTCATGCCGACCGCCACCCGCATGGCGATCCCGTCGCTGATCTCACCGAACCACCTTTGATGGTGATGCACGCCCGACGAGCGGGTCAGGACATACGTGCCGTCGATCAGACCTTGCCGGCTCGGTGAGGGTGATGCCCGCCTTGCCGCGAACGAAACACCAGCTGCTCCGCCGCGCTGACGAGGTGAGCTGTTCGCCGTCGATATCCACTTCGAATGCGGCGTTCGCTGATCAGTGTGCAAAGCCCGTGCGGAACGATGCAGCCAATAATGATTGGCAGGGCAGGATTACCTCGTCGAACATCAGCATCGACGTCACGGCTGATATGACCACCCCGAGATCCACGATGGATCGTGCCGCCAGCGCCGCCGTGCCGCGTTGGCCTGGATAGATGACGAGCGGATCTCGCCCCGTCCGGCCGAGACCGACCAGCGTGCCCGTAACCACGCCAGAGATTGTGTGCAGGCGGATCAGCGATTACGCGAGGCTGTTTCTTCGAGGACTTCGACTAGTGGCATATGTCATCTCCGGCATGCCGTTCGGTCGGCCATCGCACCGTCAGTTCTGCTTGATCTGGACCTTTCATCAGATGTCGTTTGACGCCTGACGTCGATCTTCCCGCCTTGATATCGATGTCCTTGCCGTTGAGAACGGTGGTCTTTCTTCAGCAGGATGCTGGCGCTGCCGCAGTGAGGAGGATGGAGTCTCCGGCGTCCACGGTGTATGGTTCCGGCCTTGATGCCGTCTGCCGATGCCGACGCTGCCGCCGGTCACGCTGCGCGTTTCGTCGCCGCCGATCGTCATCGATGCGTTGTTCGCGACGGTCGTCGTCTGCGCGGCGCCGACGTTGATCGACCGTGCGGCGGCGACGTTCGTCGACTGGCTGCCGCCGACGTTCGTCGACTGAACGGCGCCGACGTTGATCATCTGGGCCGCACCGACCGAGACCACCTGCGCGGCGCCGACGGTGATCGCTTCCGCGCCGCCCACGGTGTGCGCGCGCGCCGCGCCGACGGTGTGCGCTTCCGCGAGCGCAATCGTCGTCGTCTGCGCAGCCGTTCACGGTGTGCGACCGCGCGCCGTTGACGGTGACGTCCTCGCCGCCGCCGACCGTTTCCAGACCGGTGGCCGGTGATCGTGATCGTCTCCGTGCCGCCGACGGTTTCCTTCCGGTTCACGTCGATGTTGACCGTCTGGTTCTTGACGACATGCAGCGTCTGGTTGCCGCCGACGGTCTCGTCAGTCGTCGACGTCGACCTTGTCGGTCCGGTTGTTGTGGATCGTCGACGTCTGGTCGTGCTCGATGACGGTGTCCATGTTGTACTGGCCGTGGATGAAGACGCGCTCCTTCCCGGCGGTGTCGTCCATCGACAGCTCGTTGTTGCCGCTGCCCTTGTGCGTGTTCGACTTGATGCCGCTCAGCACCGCGCCGGCCGGGAAGCCGAACGGCGGCGGGTTCTCGGCGTTGTAGACGCGGCCGGTGATGATCGGCTGATCGGGATCGCCTTCGAGGAAATCGACGATCACCTCCTGGCCGATGCGCGGCGTCGACACCGCGCCCCAGCCCTTGCCGGCCCACGGGTGCGACACGCGGATCCAGCACGAGCTGTTCTCGATCCTTCTTGCCGTAGCCGATCCCAGTGGAACTGCACCTTCACGCGCCCGTACTTGTCGGTGTAGATCTCGTCGCCGGCCGGGCCGACGACCACCGCGGTCTGCGGCCCCTGCACGAACGGCTTCGGCGTCGACCGCGCGCGGCCGGAACTGCTGCGAGCTCGACATCGCGACGAAGCTGCACCGGTAGCTGCGTGCCCGCGCCCTCCGGCATCGCTTCGTAGTCGCTGAATTCGAGGTCGTAGCTCGCCGCGAGAATCAGGTGCTCGCGGTTCTGATCCTCGCGCGGGCAGTCCTCGAGCGTGAACAGCGACCCGACCGCGATCCCCTTGGCGTTGGTGACCGCCTGCGCGGTCTCGAACTGGCTGCCGAACTCGTCGATGCGCACGCCGGCGTACTGCTCGCCGTCCGGCTTCTGCAGGTAGTGGCCGGGATAGTCGTAGACCTCGTAGTCGCTCGGCGCGTAGGTGCGCGTCAGCACCTTCCGCGTCTTCAGCTCGACGCTCGGCCGCTCGAGATCGTAGTCGTCGTGCACGTAGACGCCCGGCTGGATCTCACGCGTGAAGTCCCAGCTGGTGATGCGCTCGAGCTCCGGCCTGCACCACCTGCTCCGGCGAGATGAACGGGATCTTTCGTAGCCGGGCGTCGGCGCGTGCTTGCTCGGTCGAATCGGTGAGCACCACCGTGTTGTGACCGTCGGTGTGCTTGACGTAGTAGTAGATGCCTTCCTCTTCCAGCAGCCGGCTGACGAAGTTGAAGTCGGTCTCGCGATACTGCACGCAGTAGTTCCACTTGCGGTAGCGACCCGGTCAGCTCGAACTTGAAATCGGCGTCGGATCGATCGCCGAACACCTTCTTGACGATGTCCGGCACCGTCATCTCCTGGAAGATGCGGCAGTCGGTCGTCCGCGTCAGGAACCAGAGCCACGAGCTGGACGATCGCGAAATACCGGTAGATAGCGGCCGTAGTGCCGCCGCCCGCCGAAAACCGCGTCACGAAGCCGTTGAAGTAGCGCGTGCTGTCGTCCGGCAGCGCGAGCTTCACGGTCACGTTCTTGCCGAGAATCGTCGTCGAGGTTGATGTCCTTCTTCGGGCTCAGCAAGTCGAGCTGAAACTCGCCGAGCCGGCCCATCTCCTCGCGCGCGTGCATGCCGTGGAACAGCAGCACGTCGTCGCCCAGCGGCGTGGTGATTTCCATCACTCGCATGGTTTTAGGCATGGCTCATTCCTGCACCCGTCGGTTTCGTCGCCCGGACCACCAACCCGGCGACCGGATCGCCGGCTTCGAGACGCAGTTCCGCCGACACGATCTCCGGCGCGAGATTCGCGCCGCCGAGCACGCGCTCGACGTACTCGCGCGCATGGCTGTAGCGGCCGTGCGGGCTGAGCGCGTAGCCCGCGCATCGCCGCTCGGCGTCGACCAGTTCCTCGACCGTGAAGATGAGCCGTCCGCCGGGACGCAGCGCGTCGGCGGCCGCCGTCGACGACGTCCTCGAGCGGTCCGAAATAGCACGAGCGTGTCGGCCGACACGATCACGTCGAACGCCGCCGGCACAGTCGCGCAGGTAGGCCGTCAGCTCGCACCTTGATACAGCTCGTCGTAGACGCTGTCGCGCCTTCGGCCTGCGTCGAGCATGCGCGCGGAGAGATCGACGCCGACCAGCCGGCGCGCGTACGGCGCGACGAGCGGTCCGCACAGACCGGTGCCGCATCCGGCATCGAGCACGTCGAGCGCTCTTCGCCGGCTCGACACCCGAGTCCGCCAGCATCCCCGCGACCAGCGCCGGGGCGCGATACTGCAGCTTGGCGAGCTTGGAATCGAAGCTGGCGGCGAAGCTGTCGAAGGTCTTTTCGACGAACCCGTCCGACGCACGGGCCGGGACGTCGCGGCCGGAGCACGCCGCCAGCATGTGCAGCGCAATCGGATGGTCCGGCTCCTCTTTGAGCCATTCCTCGAAGACCGCCGACCGCTTTGTCGATCTCGCCGAGCGTGCAGTGCGCCAGCGCCAGCAGCCGCCGCGCCTCGGGATGCTTCGGCCTGAACGTGATGACCTTGCAGAAGCAGACCACCGCTTCGTGCGTCCGCTTCTGGCCGTTCAGCAGGATGCCGAGGTTGGTGTAGGCGTCCGAGTGTTCGGGATCGACGCGAATGGCGGCCCGATACGCCGCTTCCGCCTCGTCGAGCTGGCCCTGCGCCCTCAGCACGACGCCGAGATTGTTGTAGCGCGTTGGCATGATTCGGATCGAGCGCGATCGCGCGCCGGAACGCGACGATCGCTTCGTCCAGCCTCAGCCGATCCCGCAGGACGATGCCCAGGTTGCTGTGCCAGTCGGCCCGATCGGGCTCGAGCTCGAGGCTCCGCTCGATGAGCGCGACGGCCTCCTCGCTCTTGCCCCTGCTGATGCGCGAGCACGCCTGAGAAATGCACCGCGTCGGCGATAGTCGGGCGCGACCTCGAGGATGCTGCGGTAGATGTCCTCCGCCGCCGCCCACTGCTCGTTCTGCTGGAGCCGGATCGCGATCGAGATCGCTTCCTCGAGGCTGACGGCACGGTCTGTTGTCGGCTGCCTGTTCCATCGCCTGTGTCATCGACTCAGCAGCTCAGGCTGCGCACCGACGTCACGCACGCCGACTCCTAGTCGAACCGATACGCGAAATCGCCGTCGGCCAACGGCCAGCCGCACGCCGTTCAGCGCCGCGCCGGCCATCGTCCGCGTGAGGAACTCGCGGCTGATCGCCGGCAGCACGGTGTTCGTGAGGATGGCATCGATCATGCGCCCGCCGCTCTCGACCTCGGTGCACCGGCTGACGATCAGCTTCACCGCCTCGTCGTCGTAGTTGAACGGGATCCGGTGGTGCTCGACGACCCGCTTCGCGATCCGCCCGAGCTGCAGGCGGACGATGTTCGACAGCATCGCGTCGCTCAACGGGTAGTACGGAATCACGACCAGCCGCCCGAGCAGCGCGGCCGGGAACTTCTTCGAGCAGCGGCTCGCGCAGGCCCTTGGCGATGCCCTCCGGCTCCGGCATCAGCTCGGGGTCCTTGCACATGCCCATGATCAGGTCCGTCCCGACGTTCGACGTCAGCAGGATGATCGTGTTCCTGAAGTCGATGCGCCGGCCCTTCGCCGTCTTCCATCCAGCCCTTGTCGAAGACCTGGAAGAACAGCTCGTGGACGTCGGAGTGCGCCTTCTCGACTTCGTCGAGGAGCACCACGCTGTACGGCCGGCGCCGCACCGCTTCGGTCAGCACGCCGCCCTCGCCGTAGCCGACGTAGCCGGGCGGCGAGCCCTTGAGCGTCGAGACGGTGTGCGCCTCCTGGAACTCGCTCATGTTGATCGTGATGACGTTCTGCTCGCCGCCGTAGAGCGCCTCGGCCAGCGTCAAGCGCGGTTTCGGTCTTGCCGACGCCCGAGGGACCGCACAGCATGAAGACGCCGATCGGCTTGTTCGGGTTGTCGAGCTTCGCGCGCGAGGTCTGGATGCGCTTCGCGATCATGTCGAGCGCGTGACGCTGGCCGATCGACGCGCTGGTTGAGCGCCTGCGCCAGATTCAGCACCGTCTCGATCTCGTTCTTCACCATGCGGCCGACCGGCACGCCGGTCCAGTCCTGCACGACCGATCCGACGGCCTGCTCGTCGACGCTCGGCAGGATCAGCGGCGACTCGCCCTGCAGCGCCGACAGCTGCGTCTGCAGCTCCGCCAGCTCGCCGAGCAGCGTCTGCCGCTCTTCCGGCGTCACCTGTTCAGCGCGGCGTCGGCGGCGGCGGCGGTCTTCGCCTGCGCGTCGCGCGTCTTCTGCGCCTCCGCCGCCTGCTCGAGCTTGCTGCCCGTGCCTTCGACCGGCTCGCTGCCCTGCCGCAGCTTCGCGCGAATCGCCGAGGACGCGCTCCACCAGCTCGCGCTCGGCGTTCCACCGCTCCTCCAACGACGCGCGGCGCTGCTCGCTCGACGCGAGCTTCTCTTGCGCGGCCTTGCGGCGCTCGTCGGCGTTGATGCCGACGGCTTCCTCGCGGCCGATGATCTCCATCTCGGTCTGCAGCGCCTCGATCGTCCGCCGGCAGTCCTCGAGCTGCGGCGGCACGCCGTGCTGGCTGATGGCGACGCGGGCGCACGCGGTATCGAGCAGGCTGACCGCCTTGTCGGGCAGCTGCCGTCCCGGGATGTAGCGGTGCGACAGCCGGACCGCCGCCTCGAGCGCCTCGTCGAGCACCTGCACCTTGTGATGCTTCTCGAGGACCGACGCGACGCCGCGCACCATCAGGATCGCCTTGTCCTCGGTCGGCTCCTCGACCTTCACGACCTGGAAGCGGCGGGTCAGCGCCGGGTCCTTCTCGATGTAGCTTCTTGTATTCGGCCCACGTCGTCGCGGCGATGGTGCGCAGCGTGCCGCGCGCCAGCGCCGGCTTCAGCAGGTTCGCGGCGTCGCCCGTGCCCGCCGCGCCGCCGGCGCCGATCAGCGTATGCGCCTCGTCGATGAACAGGATGATCGGCTTGGGCGACGCCTGCACTTCGTCGATCACCTGCCGCAGCCGGTTCTCGAACTCGCCCTTCATGCTCGCGCCGGCCTGCAGCAGTCCGATATCGAGCGTGTAGCAGCGACACGTTCTGCAGCGGCGGCGGCACGTCGCCCTGCGCCAGCCGCAGCGCGAAGCCTTCGACGACCGCGGTCTTGCCGACGCCGGCCTCGCCGGTCAGGATCGGATTGTTCTGCCGGCGGCGCATCAGGATGTCGATGATCTGGCGGATCTCCTCGTCGCGGCCGCTCACCGGATCGATCTCGCCCTTGCGCGCCTTCTCGGTCAGGTTCGTCGCAAATCGCTTGAGCGCCTCCTGCTTGCCCATCTGCGCCGGCGCCATGGCGTCGCTCGCCTCGCCCGGCGCCGCCAGCGACGAGCCATCGGTGGCGCCGAGCCGGTCCTCGGGCGAGCCGTTGACGATCTTGGCGAACTCCTCGGTCAGCGTGTCGGCCTTGATCTGCTCGAACTGCCGCGAGATCGCCGATCAGCGCGTTGCGCAGCGACGGCGTCTTCAGCATCCCGACGATCGAGATGACCGGTGCGGACGCGCGACTCGCCGAACATCAGCGTCGCGTAGACCCAGCCGCGCTCGACGGCATTCTCGACGTGCGCCGACAGATCCGAGATCGAGCTCGCGCCGCGCGGCAGCCGATCGAGCGCCTCGGTGATGTCCTTCGCCAGCCGCGACGGATCGAGCTCGAAGTGCCGGACGATGCGGTGCAGATCGGAGTCCGGGGTCTGCAGGATCTGCTGGATCCAGTGCACCAGCTCGACGTACGGATTGCCGCGCAGCTTGCAGAACACCGTCGCGCCTTCGATCGCCTTGTAGGCGAGGCTGTTCAGCTTGCCGAACAGTGCCGAACGGCTGATCTCACTCATGCGGCGCGACGCTCCCTCGCGATCGACGAACGCTTCCGCATCCAGGCACAGATCATCCGCGGGCGCGTGCCGATCGCCGGCGGCCGAGCCAGGTCGTCCAGCCCAGTCGCTGGCCGGCGCCGAGCGTCAGCGATCGGCACCTCGTTCCGCTTTCAACAGCAGCCGGACATCCCAGTCGAGCTCGAAGCAGAGATACATCCTGACCCAGTCGACCAGCTTTGCGCAGCGGCGTGCCGCCCGGCAGAAAGCTCTCGTACTGGCCGATGCGTCAGCGGACCGAGATGAATCCGGAACTTGTGCTGACGGTCCCACACGCGGCCGCCGAGCACGGCGCCCGACGCCGAGCGCGCGCGCCGTCGGCCGACAGCGACGTCCGCTCGCCGGCGGCTCAGCGACATCCAGTGGCCGACGAACTCCTCGATCTTCACCGGCACGCGGAAAAAGTGCTGGAGGATGTGCGCCAGCCCTTCGGCGTTGCGCACCTGCCGGATCGAGCGCGCCGACGTGAAAGAACTTCGCCAGGTCCGGCAGCGTGTCGCGCTCGCGAAACGCCGCCGGCGCCATGCCCAGGAACGCGTCCGACGTAGACCGTGAAGCGATCCTCCTTCGGGCGATCGCGGTTGACGTGCGGCTGGGCCTGGGCCCAGGCGCGGTAGAACAGCGCGAGGAAGCGGTGGTGAAAGACGTCGAGAAAGCGGCTGAGCGTCGGATCGCCGGCATGCCGCAGCCGCTCGCGCGCGTATTCGGTGAGGTGAATCGGCAGCGGCCCGTTGGGGCCGAACAGGCCGAACAGCCGCACCTGCAGCCGCGGCGGCCGGCCGTCGCGGCGCTCGAACGACGGCGAGCGGCGCCGGCGCGAACGAGAGGTCGGGATCCTGCCCGAGCCGCACCGGTTCGTCGACCGGACGCAGCGCCTGTCCCCAGCGCGGCTTCGCGTCGTGCAGGCACTCGAGCCGGCGCAGCGTCTGGTAGAAGTCGTAGCGGTAGCGGCGCCGCCGCCAGCTCGTCGAAGAACGCTCAGAGCGTCGGTCTCGCGCCCCATTGCATGCCCCATCGATTGATCTCCCCGCGCTCCTCGGATCGCAGCACCGTTTCCGTGAACGAGTTGATCGACACGTGACGCGCGAAATAGCGATCGAGCACCGATCCGAACAGGAAGGCGCTGCCGCCCTCGAACGCGAGCTCGTCGATCTGCACGGATGATCTCGAGGCCGCGGCCGAACGCCAGCGGGCCCGGCGCGCTGCAGCCGGCGCACGACGCGTCCGACGCGCACCGACGCGGATGCCCTCGATCTGCCGCCTGGCGCTGACGTCGGCGCTCGCCGCGTACAGCTCGAGCAGATCGCGCAGCGCCGCGGCCCCTTCCTCCGGCGTCGATCTGCACGAGCGACAGGTAGTTGAGCGACAGGTGGCTGATGGCGCGCCACGACACCGCGCCGTCGGCCAGCGGCGCGTACGGACGGCTCGGGCCGCTGACCACGCGGATGCTCGACACCGGCGCGGCGACGTCCAGCGCCAGGTCGGTCGTGCCGATGCCCATCGGCATCTGCAGCACGAGGTCGCGATTGGTGCACAGCGCCTGGATCGACAGCTGCCGCAGATCGCCGCTGAACGGCGCCTGCGCCGGCATCGACGAGCGACGAGAAACACTTCGGTCCCGATGTAGCTCGATCGCGAGCCGCGCCGCTGCGCCGTCGGCGAGACCAGCCGCGGCTCGCGCGCGCGTCGTGTAGTAGGCCGAGCTGCTGATGCTCCTGGTCGCTGCTGTAGGCCGAGTAGAACGGCAGGAACTGCTGTTCGCTGTCGGTGCCGATGCCGTGGCCGACGACGCTCGTCACCTCGTAGATCTCGAAATCGAGCGGCCTGCGTCCGGTCGGCGACGACGTGATACTCGTGGGCGCTGTCGCTGACGTGGATGCGATCGGCGCGCTTGTGGAACAGGTTGACGGCCGGCGTGCAGAACAGCGCCAGGTTCGAGCCGTCGACGACGCTCTCGAGCGTCGGCTCGCCGCGGCCGAGCAGGATCACGAGCTCGACCTGGTCGCCATCGACGCGCTTCAGCGCGCGCGACAGCCCGGTCAGCTCGAAGAAGCGGAAGCGCTGCGGAAACGCAGAAATACTCCTGCAGCAGCCGGTAGCCCTGAAACGAGCGCAGCGTCACCGGCAGCAGCGCCTCGGCGTCGCTGAAGCCGACCGGCTGGATCGACGCCGCCGGCAGCAGCTCGTGCCACCGCGTTCGCCGCCCTTCGACGGCAGCACCAGCGTGCCGAGCCGCGTCGCCAGGCAGCAGCTCGTAGCAGCTTGTTCGCGACGTCGTCGCGCCCGGTCAGGTAGAAACAGAGCCGGTCGATCGGCGTCTGCGCGAACTTCAGCCCGGCCGTCGTCTTCAGCCGAATCCGCAGCGCCGCCCTTGATGCGCTGCGCGATCGGCAGCGTGTTGAGCGGCAGATCGGGCGCGAACGAGAAGTAGCTCGCCGACACGATCTCGACCGGCCACAGCGTGACGTCGTGCGCGGTGCGGAACTCACACGCCGTCGCATCGTCGCCGGCGAGCACGCTCGACAGCGTGGCTGCCGCGCGGCACCGTCGGGCCGCCGCCGAGGTTCGGGATCGTTGCGGATCGGGCTTGAGCTGCGCGACGCAGCATCGACGGCGTCGGCGCCAGATAGTGCGGATAGACGATCTCGAGCAGCGCCTGCGTGAAGCGCGGGAACTCGGCGTCGAGCTTGAGCTGGACGCGCGCCGCGAGAAACGCGACGCCTTCGAGCAGCCGCTCGACGTAGGGATCGGCGACCTCGAGGCCGTGCATCCCGAGCCGGGCGGCAATCTTCGGGAACTGCTGCGCGAACTCGGCGCCGGTCTCGCGCAGGTGCTGCAGCTCGAGGTTGTAATGCTGGAGCAGGCGCGGGTCCATCACGCCACCCGCGGCGGCGCGATGAGATCGGTGATCCGCACTTTGCCGGTCTCGAGGTCGAAGTCGGTGCGGACGAGGAACTCGAGCGGCACCGGCTGCGCCCAGAGCTGGCCGTGAATCTCGACGCCGATGACGTTGTGATGATCGAGCGTCGCCGGCCTCGAGCAGCGTCTTGATCTCGAGCGTCGACGGGCAGGATGCGCGGCTCGAAGGTCAGGATCGCTTCGCGGATGGCGCGGGTCAGGTCGGTCACGTCGAGCGACGAGGCCGACCTTGCCGGACATCGCCGGCAGCCCGAAGTTCAGCACCGACCGGCGCACGTACGGCGCCTTCGCCAGTCGGTCGACCGCCTCGAGCTGGGTGGCGTTGAACAGCCAGGCGAGATCGCGCAGCACCGACTCGCGCATGCCGGCGCTTCGACAGCACGCGGGCCTCGCGCGGCTCCAGCGTCTTGTCCGGTTCGTCGTCGGTGAGCCGATCGAGCAGCGCCGGCTGCAGCCGCTCCTGCGGCGGCAGTGGATCAGCCATGGTCGCCGGCGGGCTCCGCCGTCTCCTCCGCGCTGCCGCTGAGCGAGATCGTGCGGACCTCCATCGAGCGGCATGTCGTCGGTGTCGGTGGCGATGATGCGCTGGCCGAGACCGCGGTGCGTGTCGGGGCCGATCTCTTCCCACACCGTCTTGCGCGCCAGCGCGATCAGGCCGTCGCCGGCGGCTTCCGAGCCGGGATACCGGGTCGGAATCAGCGCCACCGATTCGCCGCCGTTCTCGAACTGCAGGTGCGCCGGCGATCCAGACCATGTCGCGCAGATCCTCCGGCGGCTCGAGCTCGATCTTGAGTCAGGCGCGAGAACGGCACCCAGTAGTAGCGGCCGTTGATGACCGCTTCGAGCACCGGGCCGAGGCGCGAATCGGCGTCGGCGATCCAGGTGAACGGCCGGCCGTCGATGTCGCCCTGCGAGGTCGGGGCGTCCTCGAAGCGCGCTGGCGCGCAGCTCCTGCGAGCGCTCGCGCTCGCCGCGCCGCGCGACGAGCAGCGACTCGATGAGCAGCGCCAGCCACTGTTCGGGCTGGCCGAAGATCATCGGCGACTTCTTGCCGTCGAACACGTCGCTGCGGACCGCCTCGCAGCGCACGGCGTCGCCGTAGGTCTGCGCCATGGCCAGCGCGCTCGGGGTCGAGGCTCGACGCGACGTTCAGCTGGTTGAGCGCGCGCTCCCACTGCCCGAGCACGCAGAGCAACTGGAAGAGGAAGATGCGCAGCTTGGGATCAGCGGGTTTGGCGCGCACCTGCTCCTGCAATTGAGCCAGCGCCGCGGCGGGATCCCCGCCCTTCAGACTCTGTTCGGCGACATTGGCGAGGCTCATGGTGTGACATCTCTGAAGACTTCAGACTTCAGACTTCGCACTCAGACCTGCTAGGCCTGGTCACTCCATTGGTCCGCGAACGTCATGCCGCCCTGCGGCAGGCCGTCCTTGCCCTGCGGCACGTACTCGACCTCGATCTTGTTGAACGAGAAGCTCACTCGCTCGACGATGTCGGCGGCTGCCGGCCGGTCTCGACCGTCGTCGATGGTGAGCGACGATCACGCGCCCCTGCTCGATCGTGATCTTCAGGTATTCGAGCTGGCCCTTGCCCGCCTTGCGCAGCGTCAGCACGGCCTTCTGGATCGGCTCGTTGGTCCGCAGCGCGCAGCATCAGCGCGGTCGACGCGCTGTCGACCCGCTTGACGATCCTCAGATCGTTGATCGTGGCCTTCCCGATGGCGGTGCCGCCGCCGATGCTGGGCTTGGCCTGCATGCCCCACGACCAGCTCAGGACTTCGATCTCGCCCTTGTGCTGCATCGTCCTGCGACTCCCCTTTGATCAGGCCGTGCTTGGCGCCCTTGACCATCAGGAACATGTCGCCGGCGCCGCCGCTTCAGATTCGAGGTCACGTTCGTCAACTTTCTGTTGAATGGCCGTCTGCGCATGGCGCACCTTCGATCGGCCGACTGCCCGATCCGGCGCGCCGCAGCCGGCTCGGGTCGCCGGCCCGGCGCCGTCCGCCACCGGCGACCGCCGTCTAGCCTTCCTTGTTGCCCTTGATGTCGTACTTGAAGTGGAGCCCGGCATCGAGCGATCCGTCGGCCTTCTGCGGCTTGTATTCCAGATCGACCTTGGCGCACTGCAGCGCGACGTGCTCCGCCGTGGCGCGCCGAATCGCCGGCACCGCTCGGGTTGACGCTGGTGATGAGGATGTCGGTCATCTTGATGATCAGGAACTCCTGCTGGCCCTTGCCGGCCTTGCGCACCGTGATCGTCGCTTCCTTGATGTGCTCGCCGGTCGCGCACGCCTTCAACAGCACCGGCGACGCCTTGTCGACGTGATGCGTGAAGTTGAAGTCGTTGAAGCTCGCCTTGCCCTCGCCGCCGCCGCCGCCGTGGGCCATGGTGCCGCTCTGCTGCACGCCCCACGACCACGACAGCACTTCGATTTCGTCCTTGTGCTTGCGTGTCGAGCGATTCGCCCTTGATGTCGCCGATCTTCGCAAAGATGTCTGATGCCATAACGAAGCTCCTGTCCTAACGATGCGTTTCCCGTTGACGGATGTCCTCGATGAACTCAACTGGCCTTGGCGGACGGCAGCTTGGACACCAGCCGGAGCGACACGGTCAGCCCTTCGAGCTGATAGTGCGGGCGAAGGAAGAACTTCGCCGAGTAGTAGCCCGGGTTGCCTTCGACCTCTTCCACCTGCACTTCGGCGGCGGCCAGCGGTTTCTGCGCCTTGGTCGTTTCCGAGGAATGCGCCGGATCGCCGTCGACGTAGTTCATGATCCACTTCTGCAGCCAGACCTGCATGTCGTCGCGCTCCTTGAACGAGCCGATCTTGTCGCGCACGATGCACTTCAGGTAGTGCGCGAAGCGGCAGCACGCGAACAGATACGGCAGCCGCGCCGACAGGTTGGCGTTGGCGGTCGCGTCCGGATCGTCGTACTCGAACGGCTTCTGCAGCGACTGCGCGCCGATGAAGGCGGCGAAGTCGGAGTTCTTGCGGTGCACGAGCGGCATGAAGCCGTTCTTCGCCAGCTCCGCCTCGCGCCGGTCGCTGATCGCGATCTCGGTCGGGCACTTCATGTCCACGCCGCCGTCGTCGGTCGGGAAGGTGTGCGTCGGCAGGCCCTCGACCGAGCCGCCCGACTCGATGCCGCGGATGCGCGAGCACCAGCCGTAGAGCTTGAACGAGCGGTTGATGTTCACCGCCATCGCGTAGGCGGCGTTCGCCCAGGTGTAGCGGCTGTGATCGGCCGCGCCGGTGTCTTCCTCGAAGTCGAACTCTTCGACCGGGCTGGTCTTGGCGCCGTACGGCAGCCGCGACAGGTAGCGCGGCATCGCCAGGCCGAGATAGCGGGCGTCGTCCGATTCGCGCAGCGACCGCCAGCCGGCGTACTCGGGCGTCGTGAAGATCTTGGTGAGGTCGCGCGGATTGGCCAGCTCCTGCCAGGTGTCCATCTGCATGACGGTCGGCGACGCGCCGGCGATGAACGGCGTGTGCGCCGCGGCCGCGACCTTCGCCATCTCGCCGAGCAGCTCGACGTCGGGCGGCGTCTGGTCGAAGTAGTAGTCGCCGACCAGGCAGCCGAACGGCTCGCCGCCGAACTGGCCGTATTCCGCCTCGTAGACCTTCTTGAACAGCGGGCTCTGATCCCACGCCGTGCCCTTGTAGCGCTTCAGCGTCTTGCCGAGATCCTGCTTGCTGATGTTCATGAAGCGGATCTTGAGCATCTCGTCGGTTTCGGTGTTGTTGACGAGATAGTGCAGCCCGCGCCAGGCGCCTTCGAGCTTCTGGAAGTCCGGGTGGTGCAGGATCAGGTTGATCTGCTCGGTCAGCTTCTTGTCCAGCTGCGCGATGATCGCCTCGATCGACTTGACGACGTCGGTGCCGATCAGCTTGGTCTGCGAGAGCGCCTGCTCCGCGAGCGTCCGCACCGCCCGCTCGACGGCTTCCTTCGCCTCGTCGGTTTTCGGCTTGAATTCCTTTCTCAGCAGAGAATCGAATTCCGTGACTTCGACGGTTCCGATCTCGGCCTGCGGGTCCTGCTGGGATTTGGGGTCAGCCATGGCTGTTCTCCGCTCGAGCGGTTCACGCGATTCACGACGACGGTCTCGTCCGGAGGATTCTTGGTCGTCGCCAGCGTCTGCAGCGAGCGCCGGATCCCGCAGCAGCTTGGCTGACGAGCTCCTCGGCCCCGGTCTTGCCGTCCATGTAGGTAATCAGGTTCGCGAGCTGCTCCCGGCTTCGAGCAGCTTGTTGAGCGCGTCGACCTTGCGGGCGACCGCCGCCGGCGAGAAGTCGTCCATGCTCTCGAAGGTGAGCTCGACGTTGATGTTGCCCTCGCCGGTCAGCGTGTTGGGCACCTGCGAACGCCGCGCGCGGCTTCAGCGCCTTCATGCGACTGTCGAAGTTGTCGACGTCGATGTCGAGGAACTTGCGATCGTCGACCGGCGGCAGCGGCTCGCGCCGGCTTGCCCGACAGATCGGCCAGCACGCCCATGACGAACGGCAGCTGAATCTTCTTCTCCGCGCCGTACAGCTCGACGTCGTACTCGATCTGCACGCGGGGGCGCGATTGCGCGCGATGAACTTCTGACTGCTTGTCTTGGCCACGAACCACCTCCTGGCGAAGCAGCCTGCCGGCTACTCGCTCTGCTCTTCTCAACCCGCCTGCCGCCCGCGCCTGCGCGACCGCCTCCGGGGCGATGTCGGCCAGCACCTCGAGAAAATCCTTGGACACCAGACGCTTCGCACGCTCCAGGAACAGCGGAATCGGGCTCGACGGCTCGGTCTGCTTGAAGAACGCCGCCACCGCGTCCAGCGCCCGGATGGCATCCTGCCGCGACTTGACGACGCCGAGCGACGCCGATCCGCGGCGCCGCCGCCCCGAGTTCGCCCGTCGTCGGCCACCGGCGCCGACTGCCGCTCCGGACGCAGCGCGCAGCTGCGCCCGCAGCACCTGACTCGATTCTGCGCGAGCTGCGCCGACAGCGGCTCGAAGCTGGGCGTCGCTTCCGAGCCCGCCGACTCGCGCATCGTAGCGTCGATGCTTGTGCAGCGCAGGCCACGGCGCCGACGACGCTGTCGTGGAGCTGCGTCAGCTCGTCGAGCGGCATCGCGCGCGAACGCCGCGTTGATCTGGTCTTCGTCCGGCCGCGCGTCGCCGTCGCGCCGGCGGCAGCTGACCGCGTGGCGATGTCGATGTCGCGCGAGGCTGAAGGTGCCGTGCTGCGCGGCTGCTGACCGAGCGGCAACCGCCGCAGGCCGTCGACGACGGCCATCTGGATCGGCGAAGCAGTTCAGCGCGTTTCGCCGAAGGATCGCGTCCTCGTCGACGAGCGGATAGCGTCTGGCTCCAGTACGTCTCCAGCCACTGAGACGCGACGTCAGCGTCGCGGAAAACGCCGGCATCCCATCAGTTCTCAGCAACGCCGTGCCCAGGTAGGCCAGCAGCCGCAGATCCTTGCTTTTCGCCAGCGCCTCGAGGGCCTTGTCTCGAATCTCCACCCACTCCGGCGACTCCGGCGGCTTCGGTAGTCTCGCTTTTCAGTCGGCTCGGGCGGCGGCGTCGAGCGGCCGGGCTTGACCGAACAGCCGGAACGTATCGAACGACGCCAGCAGCTCGCGTGTCTTCGAGGTTCTCTCCGCACGGCCGATCCGGCGGCGATCGGCTGGAGCAACGCTGGCGCTCTCCCATCGGGCACTCATACGCGGACCTCTCCGCCAGCCAGGAGTCTGTCTCAGAGACGCTCCAGCCGGCTCGACGATGCGACAGCGCGACTCCAGCAGCGCTCTAGCGCTGGTCGATCTCGATTAAGACGCCGCCTCCTGCAGGTCATGCGTTCGGAGGGACGGAGTCGGCATTCTACCGATTTCCGTCGAAAGTCAAAAGCCCGAAAGCGCGGTCGGGATCAGTCAACGTGTGCAGAGCTCGCGGGTCGTCACATCGGCGTCCTCGAACCTTCGACGATCACGACCGTGACGTTGTCCGGCGCCCCGGCATCGAGGGTGGCGCTGATCAGCCCGTCGACCGCCGCGCGAATGTCCGGCTTCCCATCCACGCCTCGATCTGGGCCTCGGGCACCGTCCGTGTCAGGCCGTCCGAGCAGAGCAGGAATCGATCGCCGGCGCGCACGCGTGTCGCGACAGCAGGTCGAGCGCCAGCGTCGGCTCGACGCCGACGGCCCGCGTCACGACGTTGCGAGTCGCTCTCGACCGCACGGTCGCCTCGAGTTCGCCAGCGCTGTGATCGCGCGTCAGCCGCTCCAGCCGGCCCGGTCCGCCATCGATAGACGCGGCTGTCGCCGGCCCAGAGGACGCGCGCAGCGCATGCCGCGCACCAGCAGCACGACGACGGTGCTGGCGCTGCGATCGGCGAGCGTCGCGGCGCGCGTCCGGTCGCGGAGCAGGTGCTCGTTCACCTGCGTGCAGCCGCTGCCGCGCGCGCCTCGATCGTCCCGTCGAAGCTCGAGTCCGGCACGAGTCCGGCCAGCGCGTCGCAGACCATGCGGCTGGCGACCTCGCCGTCGCGATGGCCGCCGAGCCCGTCGGCCACGCGCCCACAGCCCGATCTCCGGCCGTTCGACGAACGCGTCCTCGTTGATCTCGCGCGACGCAGCCGACGTCGGTCGCGGCGGCCGATCGGAAGCCGACCGGCGCCGTGTCGTCGACGACGCGTCCTCGAGTCGTCGCGCCGGTATCGACGTGCGCCGGCACCGGCCGCCAGCGATGCTGCGCCCACGAGCCGTCCAGCAGCGCCCCGAACGTGTCCGGCTGCGGCAAGCCCTTCGCGATCAGGCAGCTCGGCTCGACGATCGACGAGCCTTCGGTCCACCACAGCACCAGCGGCTCGTAGAGCGCCGACAGACGCTGCGACAGCAGCTGCTCGAACACCGGCGCCGAGCTGCCGCGGTCGATCCGATCGGCATCTGCCACGCGCTGTCGCGTCGCTCGCTCAGCATCGCCGCCGCGGCCGGATCGAGCACGACGCGGCGGCGGCAGCGTGATCGACTCGAGCTCGTCGCGCCAGCTCGATGACGCTGCTCGTCGAACGCGCTCGAAGTCGATGTCGTCCGCCGCCAGCGTCTCGATCATCAGGCGCTCGGCGCTGTCGAAGAACGGCGCCGATGTCGGTCGGCGGCCGCGATCAGCGACTGACGTCGTCGGGCAGCTCGGCGACCAGCGTCAGCGGGAAGTAGCGCCCGACGCGATCGACGCTGGGCACCATCACGCCGATGACCGGCGCGGGCCCGCAGGCGCCCGGCGCGCAGACGAAGCGCCAGGCCGGGCTCGTGAGATAGACGTCGAGCCAGCGTTCGCCGAGCGCCGTCACGGCTCGCCGCCAGGCACTCCTGCAGCCAGGCGTCCCACGCGTCGACGAAGGCGTCCGACGCGCGGCGGCGCAGGAAATCGCCGTGGCTCGGCAACTTTTCCCGTAGAGACCTACGTCCATGCGGTCATCAGAGCGAGGAGTGGCGCTGCATGTGCCGCGCCAGTCAGGAGCCGCAGCGGAAGCTGCTGCCAGTCCCTCGAGTGTGAACGGATTGAGGATGGTCGCCGCCTCGATGATGCCGCGGACCTGGTGGCCGCTGTGTGCTGAACGTCAGCCCGACGCGAGGTCCGACTCGCGCTGCGGCATCGCCGTTTCGAGCAGGCGGAACAAGGCCCAGGGCCCCACGAATTTCTGGGACGGCCACGCGCCGGCCCGATCCTCGAATGTCGAAATCGCCTCGCCCGGATCCGGAGCGCGGGCCAGGTGAACCGCGGTCCGGTGCGTGCGCCTCGTGGCCGACATCGAAGCGCTGACCGTCGATCTCGCAGGATGAAGCGCGTCGCGGCGCCGTGTCGAGATCGGTCAGCGTAACGGTGAACCGCAGCGCCGGCACCTGCGACGCCGTGCGCGGAAGAACGTTTCGCGCAGGCGGCTGCGCCGCCTCGAAGCGATCGAGCATGCTCTGCGACGAGGTCACCGCGCCCGGACGCCACGTCCACTGGCTCCTCGCTCGGTATCGACCAGCTTCTCCATGTTCGCCTTGAAGAAGTGCGTCGAACACCCCGCCGTACCCGAACAGGCGCCCGAAGTCGGCGAGCGGCACTTCGTTGGTGCCCGAGGCGAACGGGTAGCGGCCGGTCGACGACTCCGTTGCACTCGGTTGAGCACCTCGCTGCTGATACCGGTTCTCGAGGTCGTTGCTCGCGCCGCCTTGACGTGTTCCTCGGCGTTGTGCGCCGATCTCGCGACCACGTCGCTGCGACCACCGGCGGAAGCGTGTGCCGACTGGTCATCTGCAGCGACCTCAGGAGATCGCGCAGCGCGGGATTCACAGGCGCCTCCGAGCGGATCGCTGCCGCCACACCTCCGGGCCGAGCGCCTTGAGCTGCTGCTGAATCTGGCCGATCTTCGCCAGCACGCCATCGATCGGCGCGCTGCCGGGCGCCCGGCCATCAGGCGATGGATCGGCTGGAAGTGAGGCCGTGATGCTGGCGCCGGCGCGGCGTCGTCGGAACGCCGGCCGCATCCTTGAGCGGCTTCAGGATCGTGCCGATCCGGTCGGTGACGCGTCTTTCCGGCCGACGAGAGCGCGCCCACGGCCGCGGCGGCAGTCCAGCTCGACGAACGTCGTGTTGTCGTCGACCGTCTTCAGCAGGCCGCGCAGCGGCGAGGTCGGGCGAGGCGAGAATCCCGAGCGCGTCGGCGGTCTGTTTCACCGTCGAGAACGGCACCAGCTCCAGATCGCTTCAGCACTGCCGTCCCAGGCGGCGATGTAGTCGCGCTCGTAGAGCGTCCCGCACGTCGATCGCGAGCTTGACCGGGTTGGCGACCGCGAGCCGCGTCGCCGCCCCACACCCAGCTGTCCTCGGCGAATTGCTTCACGAGTTCCGCGGTGCCCCGGCCGGTGACGTCCTCGAACACCGCGCGCCCATAGAGGCTGGGCATCGGCTCCGACAGGCTGACGCCGCTCTTGCGCTTGAGCACCTTCTCGAGCGCCGATGCCGCCGGCGGCGTCGAGGCGCACGGCGTGCGCGGTGTCGGTGGCGTAGCTGGCCTGGATCCGGCTGCATATGATCCGCGGCACCGAGGCCTGCCGAATCGTGGCTGCGGGCCTGCGCGACGAGCGCCGGATCGAGCGCGATCGGCCGCAGCGTGTCGCCGTAATCGAGCAGCGCTCTGGAAATGCTTCGAGGCCGACTCGCCCGCCGGCGTGACGTCGCCGTCGCCGCCCTTCCATTCGAGATCCGCCAGGTACTCGCAGGTGCGCCTTGTCGAGATGCTTCGGCTCGCCCAGCATCAGGTACGCCTTCGAGATAGACGTAGAGCTTTTCCGGCTCCGACCCGTAGCTCGACGAGGCGCTGCTGCACGCGCGCCGCGAATCGCGGCAACAGGATGCCGTCGAGCTCGCGCAGGTAGGCATCGCGCGCCGCGTTGCCGACCGAGGCGCCCTGATAGAGCCCCCAGCGCATCGCCCACGGCCGGTCGTCGCGATAGCGGTTCGCGGAATCGACGACCGCGCGCACGGCGTCGAGGCGCGGCAGCAAGGCCTCGAGCGGCGCGCGCGCGGCGACCGGGCGGCACCTGCTGCAACGTCGCGACGTCGGCTCGCCACTTCGGCGATGTAGGCGCGGTTGCGCGCGTAGCTCACGGACAAGACGACGAGGCCGAGCACGGTGAGCGAGCACGATCGCGGCGTAGGCGCCGAGCTGCCACGGCCGCCTTCTTCATCTCGAGCCGCCGGTTCACGCCGGCGAGCCCCGACTCGCCGATCAGCACGTCCTTCAGCAGCCGCTCGACGAAGATACGCCTTGCCGCGTCCCGGCCGGCGGCGCCACCGCGTCCGGCGCGACGCCGAACCGGCGGCCGATCGCGCCGAGCAGGCGATCGATCTGGCGTGCCGTCCTGCGTGCCGCTCGTGAAGTAGACGCCGCGCAGCAGGATCTGCTGGTCGAGCGCGCGTCGAGGCGAAGACGTCGCTGACGAACTGCGCGAGCGTATCGCGCAGCGCCGCCATCTGCTGCGGAAAGCGCGAAGACCGTGGCGCGGCGCCGGACGTCGCGCTCTTCTTCGAGCCGCGCGAACACCCGCGCGTTCAGGCGCGTCGATCAGCGCGTCGAACTCCGCCGGGAACGCCTCGGCGCGTCGCCGCTCGAGCGTCTGCTCGTACGGGAACGTCACGCCCCAGACCTGCGCGCGGCCCTCCTGCGTCAGATCGTCGAAGCTACTCGGTGAAGCCGGCGACCAGGTCGCACTTGGTCACCATCACGTAGACCGGCAGCTGGATGTGCAGCTCGCGGTTGAGCTCGTTCAGCCGGCGGCGCGCCGCCTCGACGTGCGCCTCCCGGCCGCGCTCGCCCTGCGTCATCAGGTCCTGCGCGCTGATGGTGAGGATGACGCCGTTCACCGGCCGGCGCTTGCGGTACTTGCGCAGCAGCGCGAGGAACTCCTTCCAGCCCTGCGCTGTCGGACGTCGGCGTCGGAGTCCTGCGTGGTGTAGCGGCCGGCGGTGTCGAGAAACACCGCCTCGTCGGTGAACCACCAGTCGCAGTTGCGCGTGCCGCCGACGCCGCGCGACGCGCCTTGCCGCACGCGCTGGTCGAGCGGGAACTTCAGCCCCGAGTTGAGCAGCGCCGTGGTCTTGCCGGAGCCGGGCGCGCCGATGAACACGTACCACGGCAGGTCGTAGAGGCTGTGGCCGCTGCTGCGCTGCTGCCTGAGCGTCGCGACCGCCTCTTCGAACCGCTCGCGCAGCTTGACCGCTTCGGCGGACGGCTTCGCCTCCGGCTGCGCGACTGCGCTCAGCACCGCGCCGACGAGCCTGGTCGCTCGCGCGGAACGGCGCGCAGCCGTCTTGAGCAGCGCCGAGCACGACCCAGCAGACGACGACGAGCGCGATCGCGATCAGCCGCGCGAGCTCGGTCTCGAGCGGGCGATAGTCGCCGAACGCGAAATACGGCCCGGCGTACCAGATGAAGATCGCGATCGAGCAGGAAGCCGATCAGGCGGACGAACGCGCGGCGCTTGAAGAATGACGAACATGGATGGCCTTCAGGCTCCGCGCACGTGCACGATTTCCACGCGCCGGTTGCGCGACCGGTTCTCCGGATCCGACTCGGGCCGGTAGCGCGGTTCCGACGAGCCGACGCCGGTCCAGCTCAACCTGGCGCGGTTGTCGATCGTCTCGCTGCAGGACGCTCGACGACGCTCACGGCGCGCTCGCGCGACAGCTCGAAGTTGTCCTGGATACTGCAGCGACTTGATCGGCTGATCGTCGGTGTGCCCGACCACCAGCACACGGCCGGGCACGCTGGTTCAGCGCCGCTCGTCACCCGCTGCAGCGTGCGCGTCATAGGCCGGGTTGACGGTCGGCGCTGCCGGACGCGAAACAGGTCGCGCGCGAGCAGCGTGACCGCGGTCCGGCTGCCCTGTTCCTCGACGCTCAGCGCGCCGGTCGCTTCGTCCGAGCGCCAGCAGCTGCTTGAGCGTCGGGCCCGCGCACCGGCGCCGGCGGCGGCGGCGCGAGAACTCTTCGAGGCCGACCTTCGCGAGCTCGACGTGCACCGGCGTCGGCGACGCTGGCGAGGCTGGCGTAGTAGACGGTGAACGCGATGGCGAGGATCGGCCAGCGCCGCCGCGCCGACCACCCACCACGGCAGGTAGCGCACGAGCGGATTGCGCCGATCCTCGAGCCCCTGCCAGCGCAGCGACAGCTCCGGGCTCGGCCGGCCCGCGATGGTTGCGGATCTTGCGGTAGAGGTCCTGCTGCACCTCGCGCGAGGCGCTCGTGGCCGCGCGTCCATCACCTGGTACTTGCCGGCGAAGCCGAAGGCCAGGCAGAGATACTGCAGCTCCATGAGGTCGATGTAGCGGCTCGGATCCGCGAGATCCGGTCCAGCATCTCGAAGAACTTCTCGCCGCCCCACGCCTCGCGATGCAGCGCCACGAGCAGCGGGTGCTGCGCCCACTCGCTCTGCGCGCCCCACGGCGTCGACAGGACCGCCTCGTCGAGCGCGGCGCACAGCGCGTAGCGCGCCGCCAGCACGACCTCGTTCGGCACGCCCGACGCGCGCGCCTGCTCCTCGAACCGGCGGATCTCGTCGAGCGCGTGGCGCCGGAGCCCGGCGACGTCCATCGGCGTGACCGAGTCGCGCAGCTGGCCGGCGAGCAGCAGCAGCGGGCTGGCCGCCTGCACGAGCGGATTCAGCCCGATGCCGAGCAGCGCGCGCGCGCCGCCGGAATCGGATCGGCTCGGTGACACGACGCGCGTCGCCGGCCGCGGCCGGGCCGGCTCGCCGAGCTGTCGCTTGCCGCGCCGCCGGGACGCGGCCGGATCATCGTCGCGTCCGGTCGCAGGAACGGATCGTCGTTATCCGCCATTGCGTCAGTCCCGAATCAGCTGCCGCGGATCGCCCAGAACTCCAGCGCCAACCCCGGGAACTCGCCCGCGACGTGCATGCGCGACGCCGCCCGAGTTCTTCAGCTGGTCCCACAACTCGTCGGTCTGATCGAGCTCGAAATACGCGAACCCGGCGTGATACGGAATCTGCCGCGGCGCGACCGGCACGGCATGCACCGGCACGCCGGGCAGCTGCAGCGTCACCAGATCGCGGATCTTTTCGACCGGGCCGATCTTGAGCTGCGCCGGGAAGCGGCGGCGCAGTTCCTCGGACGGCAGGTCGGCGCGCGCCGCGAGGATGAAGACCGCCGTGCTGTAGAGCGACCGATCGGTCGACGATCGCCACGCTGATGCCGAACTTCTTCGGCTCGATCGGGATCGCGATCGGCGCTCTGCGTGCAGCACCTTGCTCAGCGACTCGCGCAGCGCCGCGATCACCGGGTCGAACGACTCGCGCAGGCGATCGTGCCGATAGGCCGGGAACTTGCGCGGCCGCTTCGACGGTGGTCGTGAACGTCGCCAGCTCGCCGGCCATCGACACGCAGATGCTGAAACAGCTCCTCGGGATGCAGCGTGCCGCGAATCGGCGTAGTGGGCCAGCAGCGGCTCGTAGCGGTTGATCGCCTGCAGCATCAGGAAGTCGGCGAACTCGGCGGCGGCGCCGCGGCCGGTCGCCGCGACGCGGCCGGCGAGCGCTTCGCCGCGCTGATGCAGCAGCCCGAGCAGCTCGGTCGTCAAGGTCGCCAGCCGGTTCGCGGTCCGCGCGTGCAGCACCGTCGGGATGAAACTCTCGTCGAGCACGACCTGCTCGATCCGCGCGGCACTCGACGATCGTGCGCGAGCGGCACGCAGGCGTAGGCTTCGGTGACGTCGCTCGCCAGCAGGAGCCGCGTGCGCAGCGCCCCACCTCGAGCACGCGCCGGGTCGCCGCCGCTCGCCGTCGCATTGCGCGCCTGCAGCTCGCGCACGTCGTGGCGCACCAGCTCGTCGGCGCCCGCGTCGCGGTCCGCTTCGAGCTCGCCCGACCGGCGCAGCGGCACGGCGAGATACAGAGCATCTGATCGCGGACGTCGGTCCCGACGTCGAGCGGCGTCGGCAGCGGATCGTCCTCGGGCATCCGGAACGGCGTGCCGTCGGGAAACACGCCGGCCGCGCGCCGCAGCGCCGACCTTGCCGATGCTCAGCAAATCGCGCTCGAACTTCGATCTCGGTGAAGCCCCAGCTGTGCGGGACTGAGCGGCCTGGCACCGCGTCTCGACGTAGCGCTCGAAGTAGCGCTCCTGCTGCTGGAAGTGCTGCGGCTGCAGGAACAGCCCCTCCGACCAGATGACTCGGTTATGCGCAGACATTCGCGTAAGCGGAGGATGACGCCGGAGCCGGTGAGCCCATGTGCCCCACAATCTATAACGAATAGGGTCTACCGTCCACGCGTCGTGGCGAAGCGACGCCACCGCCAGGCGCGCCGCGAGACACGGCATGCGGCGGCGCGGCTCTTCGAGACGGCTAAATGACGATTGGTCTATGTGTTGCCGGGGTCGCTCTTGCTCTTGGTCTTCAGGCGGCGCAGCTGCTCCTCGTACGCCTTGGCGAACTCCTCGCCGAACAGCTCGCGGAAGCTGGCTTCGGGGTCCTTCATGATTTCGTCGACGCAGCTCGCGGTAGAGATCCCAGTATTTGAGCTTGGCCGGCACTGACAGGAGCGACGCCCCTTGTTGAGCTGGCGATCGAACTCGACCTGCAGATGGTCCGGATCGAACTCGGCGAGCATCGACTCGAACGCGACGCGCATGCCGGCCAGCATCGCGATCTGATGGTTGCGCAGATCGTCGAAGGCGTCTTCGAACGCCTCGACCGGACCGAGATACGCGGCGTTGCGCTTCACCAGCAGGTTGTGCAGCGCATCGTCGACGTTCGCCGAGAACTTGAGCGGGTTGTTGTCGGCCGGCCGGAAATGGGTCATGCGCATCCGGAACTCGTCCTTGATCTGCTGGCGGGATCGCAGGACGTCCATGACGCCGGAGACGACGACGCGCAGGATCTGGCCGAAGCTGTTGGCGAGCTGCGGCGTCACTTCCGCCTGGAGTCGAGTCCAGCGCCGATCAGCACCGCGGCCAGGTCGGAGGTCGAGGCGCTCGCCGGTGCGGGCGCGTCCTCCCGCGCAACCGGCGCGGCCGTGGCGGGGTGGCGAGGGCGGCGCGAACGAGAGGGTGGCGCGGGTGCGACGCTCGGCGGCGCTGGTGGCGCCGGTTCGAACGACGGCTCGAAGGACGGTCTCGAACGACGGCTCGAATGACGGCGAGAACGGCGGCGGCGCAGGCCGGTGTCGGGGGCAGCGGCGGCCGCACCGGAGGTGGCGGCGGCTCCGTGCGCGCGCGCGGAGCCTGGCGCGGGCGTGTCGAAGCGCGGCGGCGCCTGTGCGGACCTCCTCAGAATGGACGAGGGATCATCGGGCGCCAGCGGATCGTAGTCATCCGGAATCAACGGCGCACCCGGCCGCGGCGTGACCGCCGGACGCGCAAGAGGGATGACGGCTGGCGGCTGGAAGTGCCCTTCGAGCGGCGAGCTGCGGTCGAGGTCCTTGGCGCTCGGGGCGTTGCGCACCGGCGCACGCTTCGGTCTCGCCGCCGCCGAGCAGCTTCAGCGGGTCGAGCTCCTCGCTCGACAGCGCCTCCTCGGAGGATCCACCGCCGACGGCGGATGAGATCGGCGGGTGCCGAGGAAACGACCGACGACTCGAACGGATCGTCGGCCTCGAACGGGTTCGAACGGCCGGAGAGGGGCCGACGAGAGCCAGCGGCGGCAGCCGCCGCAGCTTCGTCGCGCGGATCCGGCGCGATCGTCACCCGGATGTCGTAGCGGATCGATCAGGACCCGGTCGCCCGAGCTGAGCGGGTGCGGCACGCCCTTGGGCAGGCGGTTGGTCGACGAGTTGAGGAACACGCCGTTGGTGCTCGTATCCTCGATGTAGAACACGCCGTCGCGGTAGGAGATGAGGCGTGGCGGCCGGAGACTTTCGTGTCGCGGCAGCACCTAGTCGCTGTTGCTGGCGCGGCCGATGATGCCGCCGTCCGCACTGGAAGGTCTGCCGGCTCGCCGGACCGAGCCTGGTCGCATGCGGCGGGGCCACTTCAAAGGTCAGGATCACGGGCGTCTCTGCGCGCAGTGCACTGCAGGCCGGCTCGAGCGTCAGTGTCCGCCTTTAGCCGGACTCTGCGAACGGTCCGGCTCGAGCGGACATTATATCAGAAGACGAGGTCTCCGGACGCTCAACCAATCGTGTCGCAGTCGCCCGCGTGCTCGATGACCCGGCGGAGCGCAGCTGGCACGACACGAGCGCCGATGGCGGCCACGTCGACGGCGCGAGGCGAGGCGACGAGGGCGCGGAGCGCGCGGTTGAAGCGCCACTTCTGGCTGAACTCGGCGCGCCGCGCGGCCAGGCGGTCGTGGACGCCGGTCCAGCCGTGCTCGAGCGGCACTGCAGCGCGGCCGCGGCGGCGCAGCTCGCCGCCGCGAATCGGCGAAGCGCAGGCCGTCGCCGGTCATCGGATCGATGAAGCCCGCGGCATCGCCGGCGAGCAGCAGCCCGTCCACGCCGGTGCGCGGCGGCGTCGACGGCGAGCGGTCCGAGCACGACCGGCGGACCCGCGAGCGCGCGCGTCGGCGGCGCGGTCGCGCAGCAGCGGATCGCGCAGCAGCTCGCGGGAGAGCAGCGCGGCCGGGTCGCGCAGCTCGGCGTCGCCGGGCCGCGACGGGCGAACGAGGCAGACGTTGGTCAGCCCGCCCGGAATCGGCGCGACGCCGATGTATCGCCCGCGGCGGATGTGCATTTCGCCGCAGGATCGCCGGGGTCAGACGGGGTCCGAGGGTGTCAGACAGGTGTCTGACCCCATTTGTAAAGTTCTCGTAGTAGGCGCCGATGGCCCAGCGGCGGGGGCGCGGCGGGTGACGCGCCAGGCCGAGGCCGAACGCGATCGCGGAGTGACGTCCGTCGGCGGCGATGGTGACCCGCGCGGCGAGCGTCTGCGCCGCCGCCGTTCGCGCCGATCGTGACTCCGGTCGACCGCGCGCCCGGACTTGCCGTCGTTCGACGGCCGCACCGCGCGCGCTGACGCCCGGCTCGAACTGACACCCGGCCGTCGATCGCCGCGCGCAGCAGCAGCCAGTCGAGATCGCGGCGGACGATCGCGCGGCCGGTGACGCCGTCCGGATAGCGTCCTTCGATCGCCACGCCACGCTCGCCGGTGACGCAGCATGCCGGCCGACGCGCAGGCCGCGCGTCTCGATGCTCCGCCGCGAGACCGAGCGCGCTCAGGCGCGCCAGCGCGCCGGGGTTGACCGTGTCGCCGCACAGCTTGTCGCGCGGGAACGTCGCGCGATCGAGCGATCCGCACGCGCACGCCCGCTCGCGCCAGGATCGCGCCGCCACCGCGCCGGCCGGGCCCGCGCCGACGATCAGCACATCCAGCATTTCAGTATCTGGTTATCTGGCTCGGTCATCTGGTCATTTGATTGGGGCATTGAGCGTGTCACATCAGCCAATTCAAATAGCCAGATAACCAGATGACCAGATGACCAGACTTCAGGCGACCGCGCCCGATCACGAGCGCGCTGTTCTTCGAGCCGAACCCGAGACAGTTGCAGAGCGCGGCCTCGACGCTCGGCGGCGCGCCCGTGTTCGGGATGACGTCGAGATCGCACGCCGGATCGGGTCGTGCTGGTTGATGGTCGGCGGCAGGAACGCCGCGCGACAGCGCCAGCGCGGCGGTCACGACGCCGGCGGCGCCGCTCGCGCCCTGCGGGTGGCCGATCATCGACTTGACCGACGAGCCCGGCCAGCCGATCCGGCGCGATCGCCGAACACCTGGCGCACGCAGCGCGACTCGACCGCGTCGTTCAGCACGCGTCGACGTGCCGTGATAGTTGACGTAGCCGATCTCCTCGCGGTGCCGGCCCGATCGCTCGATCGCCAGCGCGCATCGCGCGGACGATCTCCTCGCCGTCCGGCGCCATCTGCACGCGGTGGTAGGCGTCGCAGGTCGATCCGTAGCCGTCGATCGACGCGTAGATCGTCGCGCCGCGCGCGCCGCGCGCGATCCTCGCGCTCGAGCACGACCATCCACGCGCCCTCGCCGAGCACGAAGCCGTCGCGCCCGCGTGTCGAACGGCCGCGACGCTTCGCGCCGGCCGGTCGTTGTAGCCGTCGACACGGCGCTGCATCCGCGAGAAGCCGAAGATCATCCCGGGCGTGACGCACGCGTCGGCGCCGCCCGACAGGATCGACGTCGGCCTCGCCCGACGCGGATGCAGCGCCGCGGCGTAGCCGATCGCGTCGGTCGAGCTCGTGCAGCCGCACGACAGCACGTGGCTGATGCCGCGCAGCCGCAGCGAGATCGAGATCTCGCTCGACACCATGCCGACAATCGAGACCGGAATCGCGTAGGGCGTGACCTTGCTTGCCGCGCTCGACGAAGAAGTCGTAGTACTGGCGCTCGCCGACGTCGATGCCGCCGCCGCCGCTGCCGATCGACGCACGCCGGCGTTCGGCTCGCCGATGCGCAGCCCGGCGTCGGCCCACGCCTCGCGCGCGGCGATGACGCCGATGAGCGCCGCCCGCGAGTAGCGCTTCGGATCGGCGCGATAGCCTGCATCCCAGATGTCGTCGCCCGTCGAGCGCCGGCACATCGTCGATCGTCGACGGCGGGCACCGGCGCCGCGACGCGGCACGCGAACTCCGACGGCGTCGAACTCGGTGATCGCGCGCGTGCCGCTGCAGCCGCGGCTGACGTGCTCCCAGAACCGCTCGCGGCCGACGCCGAACGGCGAGACGACGCCGATGCCCGTGATGACGATGCGCGGGCCGCAGGGTGACCCATGACGCTATAGTAGCAACCGGCGATGGCGTCGCGTGCATTCGTCTGGGCCGGCGGCGCGCTGTTCGTCGGCTCGCTCGCGTCTGCGCCTGGTGGTATCTCTTCGCGTTGTCCGCGGCGCCGGCCGGGCGTCGAGCTGGTCCGCGCTCGGCATCGACGTGCTGCTGGTCGGCGTGTTCGCGCTGCACCACAGCGTGCTCGCGCGCGACAGCGTGAAAGCGCGCGTCGCGCGTCTCGTCCCGAGCCGCTGCATCCGATCGGTCTACGTCTGGACCGCCAGCGCTGCTGCTGATCCTGGTGTGCGCCTGCTGTGGCGCCGGTCGGCGGCGAGCTCTACGACGACGGCGGCTGGCGCTGGCGTCGGCCCACGCGGCCGTTCAGCTGCTACGGCATCTGGCTGATCGCCCAGTCGGTCGCGCGAGATCGATCCGCTCGAGCTCGCCGGCATCCGCCGCGAGACGGCGCGCGGCGCCGCTGCAGATCGACGGGCCCTATGCGCTGGTGCGGCATCCGCTGTATCTCGGATGGGTGCTGGCGGTGTTCGGCGCGGCGCACATGACCGGCGACCGGCTGGCCTTCGCGGCCATCACGCACGCTCTACCTGGTGATCGCGATTCCGTGGGAGGAGCGGTCGCTCGTGCGCAGCTTCGGCGACGACTACGTCGCGCTACGCCCGCGCACGTGCGGTGGCGGATCGTCCCGTTCATCTATTGAAGCGCGAGTCCTCGTCGTCGCCGCCGGCGTAGGTGACGCCCTGGCCGGGAGCCGGCGCGCCGCCCTTCTCGATGAAGACCATCGAGTGCTGCGACGGGATGTCGAACTTCTTCCCGCAGGTCTTGCAGGTCACCGAGTCGTCGACGCGGATCATGTAGTCGCGCAGCTTCGCGTAGAGCGCCCGGTCGCGCTCGTCGGCGCCGGGCGGCAGGCGATCCTTCTTGGTCCGGACCACCCAGCGCATCTGGTAGTCGTTGTCGCGCCTGCAGCGCGGGCACGGTGCAGCTTGTCGGTTCGCGTTTCGTTCTTGTTGTTGAAGAAGTCGCGTTCGTCGAGCGCCATCCGCGCATTCTATCGCGTTTGATGAGCAGCGCCCACGATCAGGCGGGCGAGGCCGTAACCATGCCCACTGTCGATCCGCCCGCGTAGGGATGGCGACTGAACCGGCGCGCACCTACCCGAGCGAGCTTCCGGTCGCTGCCGCTCCGGCAAACCGTGGTCTTTCCGCTGACGCTGCAGCCGCTGCGATCAACCGGCCGGTCGTCGGTCGACGCCGTCAACCGCGCGCTCGCCGGCGATCGCCTGATCTTCCTGCCGCTCCAGAACAACGACAAGGACGAGCCGGATCCGGCGGATCTCCGGACGCATCGGCACGATCGCGGCGATCCGCCAGATGGCGAAGGTGCCGAACGGCGGCATCCACATCATCGTCGAGGGCCTGGTGCGCGCGCAAGGCGGACGGCGTGACGCAGGCCGGCGTCTCCGATGCGCGCGACGCGTCTCGCCGGCGCCCGACGTCGTCGAGCAGACGCTCGAGATCGACGCGCTACGTCCGGCGCCTGCACGAGCTGATCGATCGCGCGCTGTCGCTCGTCGACCGGGCTGTCGCAGGAGCTGCGCGGGCTGGTCGCCGGCATCGACGATCCGCTGCGGCTCGCCTATCTGCTCGCCAGCCTGCTCGACATGAAGGCCGAGGAGAAGCAGCAGATCCTCGAGGACGACACGCTCAGCGCCAAGCTCGCAGGCGGTGGCCGACGGCGCTCGAGCCGCGAGATCGCGCTGCTCGAGATGAAGAGCAAGATCGAGTCGGCCGCGCAGCAGGAGATGACCGACGCGCAGCGCCAGTATTACCTGCGCCAGCAGCTCAAGGCGATCCAGGACGAGCTCGGCGAGGGCGAGAAGACCGAGGTCGCCGAGCTGCGCAAGCGGCTCGCCGACGCGAAGCTGCCCGAAGCGGTCGCCGCCGGTCGCCGCGCGCGAGGTCGATCGGCTCGAGCGGATGACGCCGGCCTCGCCCGAGTACCAGATGATCCGCACCTACCTCGACTGGGTGCTCGACGTGCCGTGGTCGACGACACCGAGGATCGCCTCGATCCGGTCGCGGCGCGCACGGTGCTCGACGAGGATCACTACGACCTCGACAAGGTCAAGGAGCGCATCGTCGAGTACTGGCGGTGCAGAAGCTGAAGGCGCGGCAGAGCGCGACGCGCGCGGATCAAGGGCCGATCCTCTGCTTCGTCGGCCCGCCGGGCGTCGGCAAGACGTCGCTCGGCCAGTCGATCGCGCGCGCGATGAACCGCAAGTTCGTCCGCATCTCGCTCGGCGGCGTCCGCGACGAAGCGGAGATCCGCGGCCACCGCCGCACCTACATCGGCGCCATCCCCGGCCGCATCGTGCAGGCGCTGAAGCAGGCCGGGCGCGATGAACCCGGTGTTCATGCTCGACGAGATCGACAAGATCAGCGCCGGCTATCAGGGCGATCCGGCGGCGGCGCTGCTCGAGGTGCTCGACCCGGCGCAGAACCACTCCTTCCGCGATCACTACCTCGAGATCAACGTCGACCTCTCGCGCGTGCTGTTCATCGCGACCGTCGAACCAGCTCGGCACGATCCATCCGGCGCTGCTCGATCGCATGGAGATCATCTCGCTGCGCCGGCTACACCGAGGAGGAGAAGCTCCACATCGCGCGGCGCTACCTGATCCCGCGGCAGCTCGAGGAGCACGGGCTCGACGCCGGACCAGGTCACGATCGACGACGATGCGCGTGCGGCGGATCATCGCGCGAATACACGCGCGAAGCCGGCGTCCGCAACCTCGAGCGGCAGATCGGCGCGGTCGCGCGCAAGATCGCCGCGCGCGTGGCGGGCGATGCCTGACCGGCGACGGCCGCGGCGGCAGCCCGACGTGATCACCGCGGCCGACATCCCCGAGTACCTCGGGCCGCCGCGAATTCACGACGAGGTGGCGTTCCGGGTGTCGCGGCCCGGCGTCGCGACCGGCGTCGCGTGGACCGAAACCGGCGGCGACGTGCTCTTCATCGAGGCGCAGCCTGCTGCCGTCGGGGCACCGCAACATCATCCTCACCGGCCAGCTCGGCAACGTGATGCAGGAGTCGGCGCGCGCGGCGGTCAGCCACATCCGGTCGTCGGCGCACGAGCTCGGCATCGTCCGCCGACTTCCTCGACACGCACGATCTGCACGTCCACGTGCCGGCCGGCGCGATCCCCAAGGACGGCCCGTCGGCCGGCGTGACGATGGCGACGGCGATCGTCTCGGCGCTGCAGGAACCAGTCGGTGCGCGAGGACGTCGCGATGACCGGCGAGATCACGCTCAGCGGGCTGGTGCTGCCGGTCGGCGGCATCCGCGAGAAGGCGCTGGCGGCGCGGCGCCACGGCATCAAGACGTTCATCCTGCCGGCGCGCAACGAGCCCGACCTCGCCGAGCTCGCCCCCGAGGTGAGGACGGCGATTGCGGTTCGTGCCGGTGGCGACGCTCGAGCAAGCGCTGCAGGTGTCCGTGCCCTTGCGCCCGATCGCACGTGAGACGGATCGCGGACTTGCGGTGCGGATCCTGATAGCGGCACGACGTTGGATGCTAACTGGCCGAATCCGCAGACTCTACGTTCGTCTATGCCGATCTGCGGTCCGTCCGCGCTCCGCGTCACGTCGATCCGCGATTGACGCGATCGCTTTTACATCTCCGGGCACGGTTTCGGCCACGCGTCGCGCGACATCGAGCTGATGCTGGCGCTGCTCGCCTCGCCGGCCGGCGACGACGCATCATCGTGCGCACCAGCCGTGCCCGAGCACCTCTTCTCGCCGCTGGCGGGGTTCGGCGAGGTCGGGCTCGGGCACGTCGAGGCCGACAGCGGGATCGCGCCAGATCGACAGCCTCAGCATCGACGAGGACGACACCGCCCGGCGGGCAGCGCGTTCTACGCGGACTTCGATCGGCGCGTGGCCGACGAAGCCGCGCGCCTGCACCGCCTTCGAGGCCGGCCTCGTCGTCGGCGACATCCCGCCGCTGGCCTTCGCCGCCGCGTCGCGGGCGCGGCGTGCCGTCGGTGGCGGTCGGCAACTTCACCTGGGACTGGATCTACAGCATCTATCCCGCGTTCGACCGGCTCGCGCCCCATGCGCTGCCGGCGATCCGGCGCGCGTATGCGCCGACGACCGCTCGCGCTGCGGCTGCCGCTGCACGGCGGGTTCGAACCGATGGCGGCGGTCACGCGCGACATCCCGTTCATCGCGCGCCGGTCCGGCCGCGATCCCGGGCCGAGACGCGCGCGGGCGCTCGGGCTCGGCGAACGATCGCCCGATCGTCCTGCCGTCCTTCGGCGCGCACGGCGCCGACCTGCCGCTCGAGCGCCTGGCACGAGCGCGATCGCTTCGCGCTCGATCGATCGCGCGGCGCGAGCCGCCGGCCGGGCTGCTCTACCAGGATCTGGTCGCCGCCGCGGACGTCGTCGTCAGCAAGCCGGGCTACGGGATCGTGTCGGAGTGCGTGGCCAACGAGCGCGGCGCTGCTCTACACCTCGCGCGGCCGCTTCGTCGAGTACGACCTGTTTGTGGAGGAAATGCCGCGCGTCTTGCGGTGCCGCTACATTCCGCAGGAAGATTTGCTCGCCGGCCGCTGGGCGGACGCCGATTGACGCGCTGCTGGCCCAGCCGCCGCCGCCCGAACGCCCGCGCGTCGACGGCGCGGACGTCGCCGCGGACACGATCATGATCTGGTAATCGGTAATCGGTAATCGGTCATTGATTGCGGTTGACCGGCTGTCACCAATCTCAATCAGTGCCAGATTACCCGATTACCCGATTACCCAGTCTAAAGGAGCCCCATGCTTTCCCGCCGATCGTTTCTGTCGCTGACCGGCGCCGGCGACCGGGCTGTCGGTGACCCGCGTCTCGGCGCAGCGCGGCCGTGGCGCCGACGCGCCCGCCGGCCCGCTGCCGCCGAGCATCGCGGCGCTGACCTCGATGCGCGACCGGCGCCAAGCCGATCACCGTCGACGAGCGGCGCGCGCGCATCGAGCAAGCGCAAGACGGCTGATGGCGCGAGCAGAAGATCGACGCCATCATCCTCGCCGGCGGCACCTCGCTGCTCTACTTCACCGGCATGCGCTGGGGCAACAGCGAACGGCTGTTCGCCGTCGTCATCCCGAAGGTCGGCAACCCGTACATCGTCACGCCCGGCGTTCGAGGAGGATCGCGCGCGCGAGCAGCTCGCGCTCGGGCCGCTGGAGCACACCGACGTCGCGATCTGGCAGGAAGACGAGAGCCCGTTCGAGCGCGTCGCCGCAGGGCCTGAAGGATCGCGGCATCGCCACGGGACGCGTCGGCATCGAGGAGACGTCGAAGTTCGTGTTCGCCGACAGCATCGCCGGCGCGGCGCCGGCGCTGAAGGTCGTGAGCGCGACGCCGGTCACCGCCGGCTGCCGGATGATCAAGGACGCGCACGAGGTCGAGCTGATGCGCGCTCGCCTGCGCAGGCGACGCTGAAGTGCTACGAAGCGGTGTTCAAGGCGCTCAAGCCGGGCATGACGCAGAACGACGTCAGCGGCCTGATCGGCGCCGGCCTACGGCCGGCTCGGCTTCCCGGCTTCGCCAGCGTGCAGGTCGGCGAGTACACCGCGCTGCCGCACGGATCGATCACGCCGCAGACGATCCGCGAAGGCACGATCATCATGATCGACGACGGCTGCACGGTCGAAGGGCTACCAGTCGGACATCACGCGCACGTTCGTGCTCGGCAAGGCCACCGACAAGATGAAGAAGGTCTTCGACATCGTCCACCAGGCGCAGACCGCGGCGCTCAAGGCGGCGCGGCCCGGCGTGCCGCTCGAAGCGATCGACGCCGCCGGCCGCAAGGTCGATCGTCGACGCCGGCTACGGACCCGGCTTCAAGTACTTCACGCACCGCCTCGGCCACGGCATGGGCATGGACGGCCACGAGTGGCCGTACCTGGTGAAGAACAACATGTTCGGCTGGGAGAAGGCGCTGACGCTGCAGCCGGGCATGGTGTTCAGCGACGAGCCGGGGATCTACATCAAGGGCGAGTTCGGCGTGCGGCTCGAAGACGACATGCACATCACCGCAGAACGGCGCGGAGCTGTTCACGCCGCAGAGCCCGTCGATCGAGAATCCGTTCGGGGCTTGAACCGCTCAGCTAAGGCTCTGCCAGGAGTCGACTGGCTACGGACGTCGCTTTCAGTCTTTGACGCAGGTGACGAGCGACCAGATCCGCGGGACGTTCACCTTCTCGATCGACACCGGCTTCAGGTCGGCCTGGACGAGGAACGCCGGCAGATCGAGATCGGACTTGAAGCCGAGATAGCAGCGGTGAACGGCGCGATCATGCGCTCGAGCCACGCGCCGACGCGGCTCTTGCTGCGGAAGTGGTTGAGGATGACGATGCGCCCGCCGGGACGGCAGACGCGGCGCATCTCGCGCGTCGACCGCGACCGGGTCGGGCACGACGCTGATGACATACGGCGCGTAGACGATGTCGAAGGTGTCGTCGGCGAACTTCAGGTTCGCCGCGTCCATCTGCAGCAGCCGGACGTTGCGGACGCCCTTGCGCGCGACGCGCTCGCGCGCCTTCTCGAGCATCGAGCTCGAGAGATCGATGCCGGTCACCGAGCAGTCGCGTCGGATACAGCGCCGCGTTGATGCCCGGTGCCGACGCCGACCTCGAGCACGCGATCGCCCGGCTTGATGCCCATCCGCTCGAATCGCGTCGACGCGGCCGGGATGCAGCGCGGGACCGAAGGTGAGGTCGTAGAACCACGCGATGTTCTCGTAGACGCGCGGCGACGAAATCGTTCTCGACGACGGTCACCGACAGCGCCCGCGTGGCGGCGTCGGATCCGACGATCTCTTCGCTGTCGCGCGCGACGATGCGGCTCGAATAAGGCCATCAGTTGCCTCAGCAGCGGCGCTCGAAACCGGCTAACCAGTTGAAAACGTTCAAGCTGTGTGCCCGCACGGGCCCGAGCAGCGACTATACCTCTGCTCTGTCAGCGAAGTCCATCGAGGACTGCCAGGGCCGCGTCGATGTCCCCGGATTGCGTCGACACCTGGACGCCCTGCACAGACTCGCGCAGTTCTGCGGCAATCTCGCGCGCGATCGCGATGCCCTCGGCCGCGGCGCGCCTCCTGGCCGTCGGCGCGGCGCATCCGGTCGAGCAGCGCGTCCGGGCACGCGGACGCCCGGCACCTCGTTGGCCATGAACTCGGCGTTCCGCGCGCTCTCGAACGGGAACACGCCCGGCGACGACCGGCAAGCCGCGCGCGCTCGATGCGCTTGAGGAACGGCTCGAAGCCGCGCGACGTCGAAGATCGGCCGCGTGACGACGAACTCGGCGCCCGCCTCGACCTTGTACTCGAACCGCCGCAGCTCTTCGTCGAGGTTCGACGCCGCCGGGTTCACCGACACGCCGATGTGAAAGCCGGTCGGCGCGCCGATCGCCTGCCCGCCGACGTCGCAGCCGTGGTTCAGCCGCGACACGACGTTGGTCAGGCCGATCGAGTCGACGTCGAACACCGCGGTCGCGTCCGGATAGTCGCCGACGCGGCCCGGATCGCCGGTGACGAGCAGCAGGTTGCGCAGCCCCATCGCGTGCGCGCCGAGCAGATCCGACTGGATGCCGAGCAGGTTGCGGTCGCGGCAGGCGTAGTGCAGCAGCGTCTCGATGCCCGCCTGCTGCTCGATCAGCACGGCCAGCGACAGCGCGCTGATGCGCGCGCCGGCGCGCTGGCCGTCCGGGATGTTGACGACGTCGACGCCGCCGATCTTCAGCCGGCGCGCGCGCTCGACGACCTGCTCGGTCTGGAAGCCGCGCGGCGGCAGCAGCTCGACGCGCGACGACGAACGTGCCGCGCGCCATCGCGTTGGCGAGCCGCGACTTCTGCTCGCGCGGCGACCGGCGGCGCTCGACGCGGCGCGGCGCGGCGCGCCGGCCGGCGCCGGCCGCCGGCGCGGCTCGGCGACCGCGACCACGGCGGGCGCCATCGCGCGGACCGCCGCCTTGATCTGCCGGATGTGCTCGGGCGTCGTGCCGCAGCAGCCGCCGACCATGCGCACGTTGTGCATGATGAAGCGGCGCGCGTAGGACGCCATGTACTCCGGCGAGCAGAGATAGATGTTGCGGCCCTCGACGTCGCGCGGCTGGCCGGCGTTGGGCTGCGCCGACAGCCTGCAGCTGCGTGACCGCCGCCATCCGCTCGATCGTGTCGAGCATCGGCGCCGGGCCGACCGCGCAGTTGACGCCGATGACCGTCGCGCCGCGCCGCTCGAGCTCCGGCGCGAACCGCTCCGGCGGCGTGCCGTCCAGCGTGTTGCCGTCCTCCTCGGTCGTCATCTGCGCGACGATCGGCAGATCGGACACGCTGCGCACGGCGTCGATCGCCGCGCCGATCTCGTTCAGGTCGCGGAACGTTTCGAGGATGAACAGATCGACGCCGCCGTCGAGCGAGCGCCTGCGCCTGCTCGCGGAAATACTCGCGCGCCTCGTCGACGCCGGTCTTGCCCCACGGCTCGATGCGGATGCCGAGCGGCCCGATCGCGCCGGCCACGTAGCGCCTGCTCGCGCGCGGCGTGCCGCGCGATCTTCGCGCCCTGCTGCGTTGATCGGCGTGCAGCCGATCGGCCAGGCCGAACGAGCCGAGCTTGATGCGGTTGGCGCCGAACGTGTTGGTCTCGACGATGTCGGCGCCGGCGCGGACGTATTCCTGGTGCACCTCGGCGACCAGATCCGGCTGCGTGAGGTTCAGCGCGTCGAAGCTCTTGTTGATGAAGACGCCCTTCGCATAGAGCATCGTCCCCATCGCGCCGTCGCAGACGAGGACGCGCTCGTCAAGAGCTTCGATGAAAGGCTTCAGCATTTGGTAATCTGGTTATCTGGTCATTTGGTATCGAATCGCATTGAATTGACCAATCCAATGACCAGATTACCAAATTACCAGATTACCAGATCTCATGTGTCCAGCCGCTCGCGTCTTGAACGTCTCCGGCGTCGATCGAGCAGGTATGACTTGGTCACGACGTCGAGGCCGATCGAGCGGACGCCCTGGCGCACCGAGTCGGTGAACTCGTGATGGTGGCCGAACAGGTGCAGCCGCGGCTGCATCGCCGCGAGCACGTCGTTCAGCACCGTCTTGCCGGCGTCGATGCGGCGCCCGGCCGGATAGAACGGACGCGGCGCTTCGTGCGTCAGGAACAGATCGATGTTCGTCAGCGCCTTGCACGCGAGCACTTCGTCGCGGACGAAGTGGCGGCGCTTGTCGTCGCGGCTCTTGCCCAGCTTCAGCGACGCCGCCGCCGACGCTTGCGGCCCTTCGACGGCGGCAGCGCGCGGCGCGGCGTGTGATACCAGCTCGGCGCGAAGGTGCCGCCGAGCGCCGCGACGCGCCACGGCCCGACGACGTGCGGCCCGCCGTTCGGCAGATAGTGCAGCGTCGGCGCGAGCGGCTGCCCGGCGATCGCGCGCCGGCGAGCACGTCGAAGTCCTCGTTGTTGCCCTTGATGAAGTAGAGCGGCGCGACCGGCGCGAAATACTCGCCGTCGTTGCTCGCGACGTCGCCGACGCAGACCCACAGCGGCACGTCGGCGTGCCGCGCCATGATGCTGCTGAACCGTGTCGAACTCGCCGTGGATGTCGCCGAGCGCGCCGATCTGCATCGTCAGTAGGGCGGGTGGGGCTGGTGAGGGCGGGTGCGCTCGGCGTGCCTACCTGCCGGCCCTGCCAGCGCTGCCGGCGCCGGCGACGTCGACGGCCGGCACGAGCAGGTCCGTCTTGTCCCAGACGAAGTCGTCCTTGCTGTAGACGGCGAGCTCGTAGTCCTTGCCCATGAAGATCGCGCCGACCGGGCAGGCTTCTTCGCAGTAGCCGCAGAAGATGCAGCGCGTCTTGTGGATCTGGTAGACCGAGGCGTAGCGCGGGCCGGCCTGCACCGTGCCGTCGTTCTCCGCCGCCTCGAGGTAGATCGCGTCGGCCGGGCACGCCACCGAGCACAGGCCGCAGGCGACGCACTTCTCGAGGCCGTTCTCGTCCCGCATCAGCACCTGTTTGCCGCGGTATTTCGGGAACATCGGGAACTTCTGTTCCGGGTAGTTCACCGTGATCGGCTTCTTGAAGAGGTGCTTCGAGCGTGGTGGCGAAACCCGATGACGAAGGGGCGAATCACAGCCATTGCCCTCAGTTTACCCGGCCGATAAGATCAATGTAAATCCATGCAGGGCCCGCAGTTCCTCTCCGTCGAGCAGGTGCTGCTGACGACGCTGGTCGTCAAGCTCGCCGTCGATGGCGGCGCTGGCGACGATGCTCGTGCGCTACCGGCGGTTCCGGCACATCCTGATCTTCGAGCGCCGCGCCTGGCCCGACCGCCTGACCTTCGCGCTCAGCCTCGGCATCCCGCTGACGGCCGGCGTCGTCGCGCGCCTGCTGCTCGAACTACAACGCCGCCGACCTGACGCTCGAAGGGCTCGTTTCTCGCCGGCCTCATCGCCGGGCCGTACGCCGGCGCGATCGTCGGCGCGATGGTCGGCCTGCCGCCGCTCGGCGACGGCGAGTGGGTCGCGCTGCCCTTCGCCGTCGGCTGCGGCTTCGCCGGCGGCGGCCTGCGCGAGCTGTGCCCGAAGGAAGCGATCTGGCACTTCTCGCCGTTCGTCTTCACCAGCGCTGCACCGCCGCGCGTGGCAGATGATGCGGTCGCTGCAGGTCGACTGGCAGGTCGTGCTGCTGCTCGCGCCGGTCGCGCTCGAGCTGCTGCGCCAGGCGCTCGGCGCGCGCTGGAGCGACACCATCGCCTGTTCTGCTCTGCACGGCGCCGCCGATCGGTCGTGGACGCATGCTCGTCGTCCTGCTCGCGACCGTGCTCGGCGTCGCGACGCCGATCAAGATCTGGAACAACGCGCGCATCGAGCACCGGCTGCAGGAGCAGGAGAAGCTGCTGCTCGCCGCGAAGATCGAGGCGCTCGCCAGCCAGATCAACCCGCACTTCCTGTTCAACACGCTGACGTCGATCTCGTCGCTGATCCGCACGCAGCCGGACACGGCGCGGATGCTGATCACCAAGCTGTCGGGCCTGCTGCGCCGCCTGATGCGCAGCACCGATCATTTCGTCACGCTGCGCGAGGAGCTCGAGTCGATCGACGAATACCTCGACATCGAAGTGTGGCATTACGATTCGCCCGCAGAGCAATACGGGGTCTGAACAGCGCTAC
>ERZ1370068.6115-contig-5116_pt1 | contig 46682 bp, 55 predicted proteins | sample MGYA00561227_ERZ1370068 | MGnify/ENA primary metagenome ERZ1370068 (study PRJEB38410, sample SAMEA6850437) | metagenome | study: Metagenomic assessment of the ecological functions of the soil: analysis of the soil microbiota associated with the... | reverse complement strand
CTTCTTCCGTGGCTTCGGCGTCGAAGCCGACCGTGAACGTCTTCACCCGGACCGACCCACGCCGCGCCAGCAGCCCGGTGACGGCGTTGCCAGGAGTCTGATGCCGCCGGACAGCAGAACACGCACCGACCGGCACGTCGCTGGATCCGGTGGATGCGCGATCGACTCCTCGAGCAGGCCGCGGAGCTCCTCGGCCGCGGTCTCCACGCGTCGAGCACGCCGTTCGCTCCGCGTCCAGGACCACGTCCCAGTAGCTGGCTGCAGCCTCAACCCGACCGTCCCGCCACGCGAGCAGGTGCCCCGGCGGCAGCCGGCGCATCTGCCTTCACGATCGTGGCGGCGCCGGCCCCGGGCACGTACCGCAGCGCGTCAGGTACAGCTGCAGCGCCTCGAGCGTCGAGCCTCGCGGGGAGACACTCGGGCACCGCGCCAGCAGCGCCTTGATCTCCGAGGCGAACGCCAGCATCGCGCACCGCACTGCGCGTAGTACAGCGGCTTGATGCACGAGCCGGTCCCGCGCCGGCAGCAGCCGACGGCGCCGGCTCGAGTCCCACACGCGCGTACGCGAACATCCCGCGCAGCAGGTGGACGCGCCGGCGTCGCCGTACTCTCGTAGAGGTGCACGACCGTCTCGGCGTCGCCGGCCGTGCGGAAGCTGTGACCGTGCTTCTCGAGGAAGCGCCGCAGGGCCGGCGGTAGTTGTACATCTCGCCGTTGAACACCGTCAGCACGCGGCCGGTCCTCGCTGCCGGATCGTGGCTGGTCGCTGCCGGCCGGATCGATGATGCCGTGAGCCGACGCATCCCGAGCGAGATCGCCGTCGCCGACGAAGTAAAGCCCTCGCCGCTCCGGACCGCGGTGGGCCACGGCATCCCGCCATGCGAAGCGGATCGAGACGCGGCGTGCTCCAGCCCGGCGATGCCCGACGATGCCGCACATCGACGCCTACAGCGCGCCGGCGCCGGCGTCCCGAGCGCCACTCGCCGGGCGGCGGTGCAGACTCCGGCGCGCGGACCGCGGCCGGCCGGGCCGAGCCCGGCGCTGCCCGGACCATCAGCGCGCGGCGAGGCCGGTCGAGCACGATCGCGTTCTGGATCAGCGTGGCCGCCGCCCGCGCGAAGTCACTGCTCGATCCCACCCGCCGCCAGCAGCGCCAGCGCACGGCGATCGACCACGGCGCGCCCGCTCGGCGCGCAGTCGTTCCGTCGACCAGCCGATCGAGCACGCCGACCAGCGCGCCTCAGTCGGCGCCGCCGAGCACGACGCACGTGCCCCAGCCGCTCTGCGCCGTAGTAGGTCTCCCGCCATCGACGGCGCGATGTTGGCTTCGCTATCTGCCCCGCCTCGTCTGTACGACCGCCAGAGGTGCCGGAGGAAGAGCATCGCCCGGCGCGACTCCGGGCTTGTCCGGATAGAGCGCCCGCGGCACGAAGCCTCGAGCAGCGACGTCGAGCCATGCGGCTGCGGGTCGGTCGTCGTAGCCGGCACGACCTCGGGCACCAGGTTCACGTATAGAACACCAGCGAGCTCGAACGAGTGGAAGCGCCGCAGCACCGCCGTCCACGGCGCGTGCGTACGGCTCCTTCAGCCACAGGTCCGAGGATCGAGCACCTGGCCGCTCTGCGGGGGTGTCAGCCGTCTGCCCTCCCCACGTGCCATCCTCGCCGGTACCAGCTCGACCGCGTGGATCGTGCTGGCCATGCCCGAACGCCGCGAACACTGCCGCACGACCACCGCCCGGCTGCAGCTGCCGCCCCGCGAACAGGGCGCCCGCGAGTGAACGGGATCAGCAGCATCAGCAGCAGCCGCTCGCGGAAGGGCTCCATGCACGAGCTGCCACCAGGCCCGGCGCCGTGGTACACCCAGCGGCGGTAGCCGCAAGTCGTCGCCGGGCGCCGCCGGCGCGAAGCGACCGCGCACCAGCGGCCGCCGCCGCCGCGACGACCCACAGCGACGCCGACCAGCGCCGAGCGGCCGCATCCAGCGCCGCCGGGGCGCATGCTCGACGTCGGTCGCCGAGCAGGGACCATCGCCGACGACCGCCACCACCGTCGAGCGCGTCGTAGGCCGACACGGCGCCGGCCGCCGGCGACCACGGCCCGCCGATGCTGTCCAGCGGGCTCAGCCGGGGCGCCCGCGCCGAACCGAAGGCGACGCTCGACGGCGGCCCAGTAGAGCCGCGCCAGCATCAGCGCCTGGTTGACGACCGCCGCCGGCACGGCGATCAGGCGCTTGAGAGGTCTCCGTAGGTGACGGCGTCGACCGACAGCACCCAGAACCGCGCCACGAACGCCAGTCCGAAGCCGCGATCCACGACCAGCCGAACAGCGACCGGTCGGCACGGCCCGCCAGCCCGCGCCGCGCGCCCGGCAGCACGCGCAGCGACGCCAGCCACACGCCCGTGAGGGCCGAGGCCCAGCGCCAGGGTCCAGGCGTCGTAGCTGATTCCGTACGAGGTGTCGAGCAGCCAGTCGAGCACGTCAGCGCTGCTCCGAACACGCGACGCGCGCAGCGTCTCGACCAGGCGCGGGTAGCGAAGAGCGGCGCCGCGACGTCACGCAGTCGCCCACCGTGCTCGGCCAGCGCGCGCCGATCGGGCAGGCTCGTCACGCGCGCCGCCAGCCGGGCGAAGTAGCTCCTCATCCCACGCCCCATGATAGTCGACGAGCATCGCGGCGGCAGGCAATGCGGCGGCCGCGCCGACGCGGACTGGCCAGCACGTACCGCCCGCCGCCATGTACTGAACGAGCTTGCCGGTGGTCCGCGACGCGCCCACCACGTCGTTCGTCTGCGTGGACAGCGCCACGTCCACGCCGCCAGCCGCTGCCACGCCTCGACGCGAGCAGCCGAGTCCTCGAAGCCGCACACGGTCGGCGACGTCCGCGCTCGCGCGCGAGCGCCGCATGGTGCGGCAGGCCGTCACCGCGAACCAGGACGCAGCGCCCACGCACGTCGCGCCGGCGGGCCGCCGCCACCGCCTGATCCACGCGTCGCGGCCGTAGCACCACCGCAGGCGCGCGTTCCAGCGGGCGGAGCCGACGACCCCGACGACCGTCTGATCGTCGGCGATCTTCCAGCGCCGTCGCTCCGCGCTCGCCGTCGACGGCCGCGGACGGCACGGATCGTAGCCGTCGGGCGCCACGACGCACGGGCCGATCGGCCATCGACTGCGCACGTGCCGGGCCAGCCCTCTCGGATCTCACGACGATGGTGTCGGCCACGGCATAGGCAGCCCGCTCGAGCCTACGCGCGCCGGCGAGCGCCGAGCACGCCATCCAGGGTCCGGTCGATCGCGTCAGAGCGCCGGTCGCGTCGCCGGTGTCGAGCACGACCCGCGCGCGCCGAGCCGCGCGCGCCCACGATGCCGGCCGCGACCGTCGCGATCGGCGGCGTCGACGAGGTAGCACGACTCGCGGGCCGCGTCCGCGCACGCGGCCCACGAAGCGCCTGATGGCCTCGCCGCGACCGCCCTGCGAACGGACCGATCGTGCGCGCCGGCGCTCGCCTGCGCGACCATCCAGCGCGCGCTCGCCGAGAGCGCCGGCCTCGTCCCCGCTGACGAGGATGAGCGCCGTCAGCGCTCGAGCCGGCGGCGTCCATCCTCGACCATGTCGCGCAGGGATCGCGTCGAGCGGATCTCCGGGCCGATAGCCGACGAGCTCCTGGAGCTTGGTCAGGTCGGGATCCGCGTCACCGGATGTCCTCGAAGCCGGCGCCGTAGGCCTCCTCGTAGGGCACGCAGAACGATCTCCCGAGGCGCCGCCCGCCAGCGCCTGGATCCGCCGGGCCAGCTCGAGGATCGTCACCGGCTCGACGCCGCCGATGTTCACGACCTCGCCCCCGGCCCGCGGGGCTCGTTCATGAGCGCCCACAGCGCGCGCACCGCGTCCTGGACGTGCGTGAACACGCGCACCTGGCCGCCGTCGCCGTACACCTGCAGCGGCTTGCCGGCCAGCGCCCAGTCGACGAAGCGCGGATGACCATGCCGTAGGCGCCGGTCTGGCCGCGGGCCCACCGTGTTGAAGAATCGGCCGATGACAACGGGCAGTCCCTCTGCTCAGGTGGTACGCGCGGGCCAGATACTCGTCGAGTGCCTTGGAGCAGGCGTACGACCAGCGCATGGACACGCCGAGCGTCACGTCGTCGGTCTCCTCGGAACACCGAGGCACCCGGCCGGGCCTCCTTGCCGTAGACCTCGGAGGTGGACGCGATGAACACCTTGCGACCGTACGCGCAGCGCCGCCGCTCCAGCACGTGCTCGGTCCCGCGCACGTTGCGACTCGATCGTGCTCGATCGGCCGCTCGACGACCAGCTTGCACGCCGACCGCCGCCGCCAGGTGCACGACGACGTCGCGCTCTCGGCGATCGCCGCCGTGCACGCGCTCGCGGTCGAGCACCGAGCCGACTGCTCGAACCGAAAGCCGCGCTGGCCGATGAGGTGGCTGGATGTTGCCGCAGGCTGCCGGTGCTGAGGTCGTCGAGCGCGACGACCGCGATGACCGTCGCGCGAGCAGCTCGTCGACCGAGGTGCGAGCCGATGAAGCCTGCGCCGCCGGTGACCAGAACGCGTCGGTCGCGTGGCGCTCCGTCATCGCCGCTCCAGCAGGAAGGAGCCAGCTGTTGCCCCGCTGGGGCCCGACGCCGCAGCCGGCCAGGGCGCCGCCCACTGTCAGCGGCAAAGTGCGCCAGCGCGCGCAGCGCGTGTGGGCGCCGCGCGCCGCCAGGTAGAAGTCGCGTCACACCACCAGGCGGCTATGCGCGGCCGAACGTCGCCCGCTCGCGGCAAGATCGTCCAGCCCGTATCGCGCAGCAGCCGTGCGATGCCCTCGCGCGTGTAGCCCTCGCGACGTCGCTGGCCGCTGCCATCCAGCAGCATGCGCTCGAGCTCGCGCCGCGCCCAGCCGATCGGATGTCGCTGCGGGTGTCGCCGGTTACGTGCACGATCCCGCGGCCGCTCGGCCGGACGACCGTCGCCAGCTCGGCGAGGAACTGGCCGTCGTCCGGCACGTGCTCGAGCACGTCGACGCAGACCACGCCGTCGAACGGCGCCGATGTCCGCGACGACCGCTCGCGAGAACTGCGCCCTCGCGCAGAATCACGCGCGACACCACGTCGGGCGGCACGCGGCGCGAAGCCCGCCACGCCGTCGCGTCCGGCCTTCGATCCACCCAGACCACGCGCCGGACCCCGGGAAAGCGTCGCGCCAGCCGCGGCCACGTACTCACCGCGGCCGCAGCCGGCGTCGAGCACGCGCACCGGCCGCCGCCCGAGCCGCCCGCAGCCAGCGAGCTCCACGAGGTGCCAGCGGATGATCGCGCCCGCGCCCAGCGTGTCGCGCGCGGCAGCAGCGGCGTCACGACCGGCTCCGGCTCCGACGGCGCAGCCCGCCGGCGACACCGAGATCGCCGAGGATCGCGCGGACGCGCGCCTGGTAGGTGGCCGCCGCCGCGCGCGCCCTCCCGCGGCGATGGCCCGGGCCAGCGCGCGATCGGCCAGCGCCCGCTCGGCCTGCGCGCGCAGCGCCGCACGGGATCGGCGGCCAGTCAGGCACGCACGATCCGGCTCGAAGAAGCGACGCGATCTCCGCGGTCGCCCGCTGAGCATGACCGCGCCGCACGGCGGGATCTCGAAGGTCCGCATGTTGTGGGCCGGGCACGTTGTCGGCGTGCAGCACGTTGAAGCGCGAGCGCGCGACCCGCGATAGATCGCCGCGGCGGCCGCCCGTGGACGGGCTCGGCGTGTACGCAGTGCGCCCGCCGGCGCGCGCATCGACCGGAGCGCTCCAGCCGAGCCCCCACACGCCGACGTCGAGCCCGCGCGAGCGCCGTCAGCCACGCCTCGCGCTTGTCGTAGCGCTGCCGATGAAGGCGATCGCGTGCGGCGCGCGCCGCACGCCGGCGTCACGCGGGGGCCGTCGGCGCCGTAGTCGCCGGGGTCGAAGCGCGAACGGCAGGTACGTGGCGGCGGCCACGCCGCTCGGCGCCGAGCCGCGACACCAGGTGGCGGCCCCAGATGTAGACACGGTCGCAACGCGGCGAGCGTGCCGAGAGTACGTCGGCGCGCTGCGTGTAGGCGCCGTACGGGCTGTCGGGGATAGATCAGCGCGACCGCCGCTGCCGCGCCGGCGGAGCGCGCGCATCGCGCTCGCCGCCGAGTGAACGGCGCCTTGGTCGCCAGGACGAGGTCCGGCCGGTGCCGGGCGGAGCCAGCGCCATGGCCTTCCCGCGCCATCAGGGCCCACAGCGGCCGGTCGGAGAAGCCGCCGCACCGGTCGCGCGCGCCCGAGCCAGCCGCCGCGCCCGTGTAGCCCCGGTCCATGTCGCCAGCGCACCGCCCGCCAGCCGAGCATCTGCAACGCGCGCGCGTAGTAGCCGGCCAGGGCGCCCGGGCCCGAACTCCCCGATCACGAGCGCCACCGGATCGCGGGCGCTCACGTCGCCACCCGCCGGCGCTCGGGTTCGAGCATCCGCGCGCGCGACGATCGATCCGGTGGCCACGGCCTGCCGCGCCACCTCCCAGGACAGTCGCTGCCGGAACAGGGCGAGCGCCGCCGCGCCCATCGCGCGGCGGCGCGCGGCGTCGGTCAGCAGCTCCTGGAGCCGGTCCGCGAACGCGCTGGAGCAGCATCCACCACCGCCACCGGCAAGCCGGCACTCAGCGCAGGCCCTCGATGCCCTTGGTCGGTCGTGACGACGGCCTTGCCCCTGACTCTCACGCCTCGACGATCTTCAGGCGTAGCGTGCCGCCGCGCCCTCCAGGAGCGGCGCCACCACGTTACCCGGGCGGCGTCGCGCAGAGCGGCGCCAGCTCGGCGACCTGGCCCATCACACGTCCGCACCCCTGGCGTCGCGTCCGCGCAGACGGCGCCAGGCTCGTGTCGGCAATCGACCGCCCACCAGCCGCAGCGCGGCGGCCGGCACACAGTCGGCCGGGCCTCGGGCCGGCACCGCGCGCAGCAGCCACTCCGCCCCGCGCGCGTTGGGCCCGTAGCCGAAGTTGGCGACGAGCAGCGCGGTCCCGTCGGACGCCCGGGTTCGGACGCCGTCGCCGCGTGGCGCTCGTCCATGCCACTAGGCACGACCGCCAGACGGGCTCCCGGCGCCTGACTGGCGAGACGGGTGGCGGTCCTCCCGCGCTGACCGCCCAGACCTCGTCGGCCAGGGAGAAACCGTGCGACGGCGCCCGCACGCCGCGCAGGGTTGGCCCACGGGCCCAGGCGCGCGGCGCCGCGCACGGCGCCAGCAGGCTCGCTGGCGAGGTGAACATCCGAGTCAGGGCAATCCACGACTATGCGCCCCGGCCATATCTGTCGCAGCCCGGGATCTCGTGGGATGAAGATGGAGCGAATGAGCGACGTCCGAGGGCGCGCCGTTCGCGCCAGCGGCAGCCGCCCGTCAGCGTCCCGGGCAGCCACCAACCGAAGCGGATGCCGCCTGCCCCTATCACGTATCCTGGCCTTGCGCACCACGCGGGCGGCGAGCGGCTCGTGCCGCTCGGTACGGATCTCGCTCAGATAGGTGACGCCCCCGTCGAGGAGCCGACATTGGCGGCCTCTTCGGCATCGCCCAGATCCCACCGGCGGCGGGCGGCGACGACGTGGACCGAGAAGCCCAGATGGCCGAGCACGCTCAGCTGCTGCAGATCGCGCCACGCGTTCCTGGAACGGGGCGGTATCGGGATCTCGGGGACCACCAGGACGGCGCGCCGCTCTATGTCACCCATCCCTGACGCACCACGCGTTGCCACCCGGAGGTAAACGGTCGTGCCGCGGGATCTGCTCCACCCGGACATCATCGTCGCTCGTCAATCCAGACCAAAGTTTCGTGGCGGAGACTCACACACGGCGAGCGATCAGACGAGTCACCCGCCGCGCCGAACCGGCTTGTCAGAGCCGCGAACGGCCCAGCGGCATTTGACAGCAGGCGTAACGCAATCCACTCGGCCTGCACGATGTCCGTCGCGACTCCGTCAATACGACTCGAGCGTGACGGACTCCATCCGACCTGACCCCCCCGCCGAAGATTGATCCAACAGCATGCTTGAGTGCGTTCTGGCATGCGGCCACCTGAGCGCGAAAGTAAGGGCCGGCAAGGTAGCGTGAAGCGCGTCGGTGCTTGATGATGCAGACGACAGATCGGACAACCCCACGGATTCGACCAGGGTGACGAGACCCCGCCGCGAGAAATGGCTCACGTGGTAGTCCGAACAGCATGTCCCATCGAGATCCCGTCAGCCGCCGGTCCAGCGAGTCGTAGTTTGGCACCTCGATCGCCAGAAACCCGCCGTGCCTCAACAGGTCTCGGGATTTCTCCAGGAAGCGTCGCGGTTCAGCTACGTGCTCGAGCACATGAAACGCCGCGATCGCGTCGAACCGCCGGTCGATGGCCCGCTCGAGAAAGTCTCCCGTGTATATCGCGGCGCACCGCTGGCGCGTCTCCGGCGCGAGGACATCGAACAGGTCAGTGGCGCTGATGGAGAAACCGGCGGCAGCGGCCACGGAGAGAAACTCACTGGCTGGGGCCGATCTCGAGGAGCTGTCCGTTCGATCGCCATGGCCGCAGCCTCGCGCAGGCGAGCCTCGGCGTGCCGACGCTCCAACGCCTCGGAGCGCATTCGCGATCCGAAGATGTCGCGGGTCACCCCACTGTGCGTTCGCTCGGCGTAGCGTGCCCGGATCGACGAACTGTGTCACGGCAGATCCACATTGTGGGCACTCCCAGACGGCGCCATCTGAGCCGATACCGCCTGCCCAGCTGCCGCGTCGCACAGGCAGGGCATGGCGGCGTAACACCCCGCTCGTGGTTACTGGCTTCGTAGGATGGCGTCATACATGGCTTCCATTCTCGGCACGACAGCGTCGGGTACGTAGTGCTGCTCCACGAGCGCGCGGCCGTTGCGGCGAGAACGCACCGCAACCCGAATCTTGCAGCATCCGGACGACAGCGGCGGCGATGTCGGCATCGTTCTCCCCGACCAACAGTCGCTCGTCGGCTCGCGCCTCCAGCCCTTCGAGACCAGCCTGGAGAGCTAATCCACCGGAACGCCATGAGCCCAGGAGCGACTCCAGCACCTTGACCTTCATGCCCGCTGCCGAGTGGTCCGCCGGATACACCATACAGCTCAGCCGGCGATAGAACTCTTCAGCGTCCGGGAGGTTCTCGAAAATCTCCGCTCCACGGGGAATTCACATGCCTCGCAGCCAATACCGCTTCGCATCCCAACCACCGATCACAAGACGGGCCGCTGGCACTCGCGCCCGCACCAACGGCGCCACGCGCTCGAGAAGCCGCACCGCAGCCTCGCGCGTCGGGCGCCAGCACATCGTGCCGATGCACACGCGCGTGCTCATCGTTCCGCCCTCCGAAGGCCGCCATCTCCCCTCGCGGGTGGTGCGGTGCCCAACGCGCCGTCGGCTCGGAACCGTCCAGTCTAGTTCCGACCCCGGAGGACACTTAGGGCGTCAAGGACTACGCCATTGACCAGCACGTTGACGGCCAGGGAGAAGTATCTCAGGCCTCGCCGCAGCGCTCGCCGCCAGGAGAGGCCAAGAGGCAGCAAAGACGCTACCGATCGTGTTCACCCGGCCCGCCTCATCAGAACCGTTGACAGCTTCTGAGCAGCGTACCGAGGAGTCCAATCTGCAGCGTGAGCGCGAACGACACCGCAGCAAGCACCAGGGCGACGGGGATTGGTCCTCGGCCGCCCGCGCCGCTGGCGCGCACTATCGCTGGACCGACTGACCACGGCGCACGCCACCGACAGCAACCCAACTCCCGCGAGGAAGCGGGCCAGAGTGAAAAAAGCGCCCGGCTAAATCGCGCCTCCGCCCGCTGGCAAAGTCGTCGGCCAAATAGCGTCCGCCGCCCAGGTGAGGCCGAGATCAAAGAACGACGCACAGGGAGGCCAAGGTGAGCGCGCAGTACGAAGAGGCCCGAACTCGCGCGGGGCCCAGCCGCGCGGACGAGCAGCGGCGTTACAGGCATACAACTGCCGACCGCGCCGCAGAACGTCGCCACCACTGACCACAAAGAGACCGCGTTTCATCCGCCCCGCAGGCGCTGCCGCGGTCGTCGCTCGCCCGGGTAAACCCGATTCCGTAGAGGCCAACGCGTTCTCGGGCCCGAGCGCCGCGAGCCTGATCGGCCGGATGACGAAACCGACCGCGCAGCCCCCACCGACGTGACAAGGGAGAGCGCGCCCGGGATGCGGAAGAGAGACTGCTGCCTGGCGACCACCGTCAACAACTCAGCGTGTTTTTTTAGGTCGACGTCCACCATCATCCTCGACGAGCCCATGAAGCCTCGGCTTCGGGGCCCAGCCGAGTGTGCGGCGCGCCTTGCCGGCGTCTCGCCGATCAGCAAATCGACCTCGGCCGGCCGCACGTGGGCGGCATCCACCACGACGTTGGTCCCGCCAGTCGAGCCCAGCCCGGGCGAACGCGATCTCGCACAGCTCGCGCACGCTGTGCGTCTCGCCGGTCGCGATCACGTAGTCGTCGGGCTCGTCCTGCTGGAGCATCAGCCACATCGCCTCGACGTAGTCGCCGGCGAAGCCCCAGTCGCGCTGGGCGTCGAGGTTGCCCAGCCGCGAGCTCGTCCGCCAGGCCGAGCTTGATGCGCGCCACGCCGTCGGTGACCTTGCGCGGTCACGAACTCCGAGCCCCGGCGCGGCGACTCGTGGTTGAACAGGATGCCCGACACCGCGAACAGGCCGTAGGACTCGCGGTAGTTCACCGTGATGTAGTGGCCGTAGACCTTCGCCACGCCGTAGGGGCTCCGCGGGTAGAACGGCGTCGTCTCGCGTCTGCGGGCACCTCGCGCACCTTGCCGAACATCTCCGACGAGGACGCCTGGTAGAAGCGGATGCTCCGGGTTCACCACCCGGATCGCCTCGAGCGACGCGCGTCACGCCGATGCGCGGTGACCTCGCCGGTCAGCATGGGCTGCGCCCACGACGTCGGGCACGAACGATATGCGCCGCGAGGTTGTAGACCTCGTCCGGCTCGACGTCGTCGCATGGACGCGTGATGAGCGAGAGCTGGTCGAGCAGATCGCCCTCGACGCAGGATCATGTCTTGGTCGAGCAGGTGCGCGATGCGCTCGAGACGTGTCACCGGAGGAGCGGCGCACCATGCCGCTGACCTTGTAGCCCTTTCGCGAGGAGGAACTCGGCCGGGTAGGAGCCGTCCTGCCCGGTGATGCCGGTGATGAAGGCGCGCGTCGCTGTGTCACAAACGGCTCGATTCTAGCCGAGCGCGCGCTAACCTCGTATTCTTTTTTGCTCTCTGGCACTGTCCGCGGTCGGGACTGACGCCTGGCGATGGCGCCTCCGTCCGAAGCTCTTGGCGCGGCCGCGGCGGGCCCGAGCGACACCACCCACCAGACGCATCGCGCGCGGAAGGCGCAAGCGGAGTGCCAGTCGCGCCCGACGCCACGACGAACACTGGCCCACCGCCCGATGGCGGCAATCTCTCATCGTGGGAACCGCACGGGGTGGAATCCACGCACCCGCACTCCACACACCCGCGTCGACACCGCGTCCGGCGCGAAGCGGTGACAGCGACGGTGAACGGGGATTGATAGAGGATGTGGAGACATCGATCGCATGAAGATCCTGATCATCGAGGATGAGGCGTACGTGGCCCGGATGCTCGCCGACTCTCTCCGGGTCACGACGGGCACGAGCCGATCATCGCGCCTTGGGCGCCGAGCAGGGCTGGCGATGATCGAGCGGAGACCACCCGCGAGGCGGTGTTCCTCGATCCTCGTGATGCCCGACGCTGAGCGGGCTGGAGGTGCTCCGGCAGATCCGCGAGAAGTCGCCTCACCTGCCGGTGGTCATCGTGACCGGCTACGCCTCGCCGTCCGAAGTGGACGAGGCGCGCCGCCTCGGCGTGGCCGACATCATCGAGAAGCCGTTCGTGCTACGCCGCCTGAACGCCGCGCTCAGCGCCGTCGAGGCTCGACGCCCGCACGCCTAGAGCCGGCAACGACCCCTTGTCCCGCGCCCCGGGGGCGGCCGGCGCGGTCGTCCAGCCCGCACTCGGCGATCTTCAGCAGCATGGTCTTGCATAGCTGATCTTCAGCACTCGCGCCGCTTGCTTGCAGTTCCACCGCACCCGATGCAGCACTTCGGCGACCGCCTTCTTCTCGGCCTCGAAGGCCGCGCGGCGGGCGATCTGCCGCAGGCCGAGGGCGATCGGCCGATCCGGGGCCAGCGCCGTTGCCGTTGGTCGCGATGCGCTCCGGCCGGGTGACCATTGACGCCGGGCTCGCGCCGCTCGACGCCGTTCCACGCCGCGCGCCGGCTTGGCGTGCGCGCCGGACAGCGTGGTGACGATCTCCTCGTGCACGCGATTGACGTGGCCGAGAACCACCAGCCGCCGGACCAGGTTCTCGGCTACGCGCACGTTGCCGGGCCAGTGGTACTCGACGAAGAGCTTCATCATCGGCTCCGGCGACCTCGACCCGGCGTCCACCGTCCTCGGCGAACTTCGTGAGAAAAGTGCTCGACCAGCGCGGGAATCTCTTCGCGCCGCTCGCGCAGGAGCCGGCACGTGGATCTCCACGACGTTGAGCCGGTAGAAGAGGTCCTCGCGGAACTGGCCCAGGCGCAGGGCCGCCTGCAGATCGCGGTTGGTGGCCGCGATGATGCGCGTGTCGGCCTGGATCGGCTCGGCCGACCGCCGATCCGGAAGAACTCGCCGGTCCTGCAGCACGTGCAGGAGCTTGGCCTGCAACGGCAGCGGCAGCTCGCCGATCTCGTCGAGGAACAGCGTGCCGTGCTGGGCGAACTCGAACTTCCCTGACTTGCGCTGGTAGGCGCCGGTGAAGGCGCCCCCTTCTCGTGACCGAACAGCTCCGCTCTCGAGCAGCTCGGACGGCAGGGCCGCGCAGTTGACCTTGACGAACGGCTGCTCGGGACGGCGCGAGGCGCCGGGGATGGCCCGGGCGATGAGATCCTTGCCCACGCCGCTCTCGCCGCGGACCAGCACAGTCGCGCTGCTGTCGGCGATCTCTTCGATGATCCGCCGGATCGCCCGCATGCTGTCGCTGTGCGCGAACAGGTTCCGGTAGTCGGGGCGCGAGGGCTCCCACGACCGCGAAGCGGAATCGGATGGATGATTCGAATGCCTCGCCGGCTTGCCAGTGCGATCCATGTCTCTATTAGCCTCCCTGAGCACCGCTTGTGTAGGCTTCCACTTCTCAAGCGAGCAGGGAGGTGTCGCAAGCCGCCTACCATGGCGGGGGTGGGAGTAACCTCCTGAGTATTCGATCTTTTGACTCCCGACTCCACGCAGAGCGGAGCGGAGTCCTACCCGGTGAGATGCTGACCGCCGAGTGAAAATCGACCGCTGATCGAGCCCGGCCAGTCGCCTTAAGCGATCACCGTTCTCATCCACTCGATCGTCGCCGTGATGCCGCGCTCGAGCGGATTGCGCGCAGTGCCCAGCCCAGCAGCGCGCGCGCGTGGGTATTAGCCAGCACGCTCCGGCGCACCTCCCGGTGCGCGGCGCGGCGTACTCCGGGGTCACACACGGTGCCGGAGGCGGCGGCGATCGTGCCGATGGCAGAGGCGTTGACCGAGGTTTCCGGCCAGTCGAGATGTTGACCGACGCCGCGCGCGGAGCTGGCCAGCGCGAGATCGGCAGCCTCGGCAACGTCCGCCACGAAGACGTAGTCGCGCGTCTGCTCGCCGTCGCCGTAGATCGTGCACCGCTGGCACGACCGGCAGTCGCCGGGCGAAGATGGCCACGACACCAGCCTCACCGTCGGGCCGCTGGCGCGGGCCCACAGGACGTTGGCCAGGTGCGACGTCAGGCCGGTCATGGACGACAATCCGACGCAAAGCACTCGAGGTGCCGCTCTGCCGCGACCATCTGGAGACGCCGTAGGGCGAAGTTGGCCAGTGTGGAGTGCTCTTCCGGGGTCGGCAAGACGTCGGTATCACCGTGCAGGCAGCCCGCCCGTGGATGCGCTACACCACGCGCTCGACCCCGATCCGGCGGCAGGCATCGAGCAGGTTGATGGTGCCGAGCACGTTCACCGAGGCATCGAAGAGGGGCTCCTCGACCGACCGCGGCACGGCCGCCTGAGCGGCCAGATGCACGACCGCCTGCGGGGCGTGTCGCCTCGACGATCCGCGGCAGCTCCGGAGTGCAAATGTCGCACGTGTGCGGCGTCGCGCGCGGGTTGACGTTGGCGGCCAGGCCAGTGCTGAGATCGTCCACCACATCGACACGCCATGGCCCGCGGCCACGAGCCGATCCACCACGTGAGAGCCGATGAAGCCCGCACCGCCGGTGACGAGAACCCTCAAGGGTCGTAGCCTCACTTCGCGCGGACGGACGCGAGAAAGCGCAGGCAGTGCGCGGTTCACGAGGAGATCACCGCGACCTTGATAGAGTCGGGGCGCACGTGCGCCGCGAAGGCCTCGCCGATGCGCGTCGAGCGCGAACCGGTGGGTGACCAGCGGGCGAGTACGCACGGCTCCGGATTCGATCAGCCGCATCGCCTCGGGAAACTCGTCCTGATAGATCATCGATCCGCTGATCGTCACCTCGCGCCGGACCACCGAGAAGAACGCGCCACGGATGTGGGCTCGTGCGGCAAGCCCGGTCAGCACCACGCGGCCCCCGGCCTCACCAGGGTCAGCGCGTGGGCGACGGCCTCCGCCGTCCCCGCGGTCTCGATCACCACGGTCTACGCCCTCGCGCCCCGAGAACCGTCCGGCGGCCAGCTCGAGCGGACCGTCCCCGATGATGTGAGTCGCCTCGGCACCGAGCTCGTGGGCCAGCGCAAACCGGCGGGCCGTCCTGCTGACGATCAAGACCCGTGCGCCATGAGCGCGCAGCACCTGGAGCGCCAGGAGACCAAGGGTTCCGCCACCGACGACCGCGGCGGCGTCGCCCGGACGCACCGCGCCCTTGGCCACGGCGCGAACCACGACCGCAAGCGGCTCGGTCACCATGAGGTCGTCGTCGGACACGTTCGCGGGCGCGAGGCCAGCAGCAGCGCTCCGGCACCCGAGCGAGCTCGGCAAAACAGCCGTCGACATCGATACCTACCGCGGTCCGGCTCAGGCAGAGGTTTCGACTCCCCTCGCTGGCACAGCGGGCAGGCACCGCATGAGTAGTTGGGCTCGACCGCCACCCGCGCGCCGACCTGGACACGGTGACTCCGGATCCGACGTCCTCGACGCCCCACGAACTCGTGGCCGAGAACGAGGGGATACTTCACGGCCCGGTCTCCGGCCCAGATGCGATAGTCGGTGCCGCACAGGCCGACATCCGCACGCGGACGAGCACCTCGCCGGATCCGGGCCGGGGCGAGGGCACTCTCGATGCGGAGGTCGCGGGGCCGTGCAGAACCGCGGCTTTCACGCGGGAAACTCTACCCCACTCAACCAGCTTTCGCCCAGAATCGACCCCGGGGATCCTGCGCTCAGGCCGCGGTGTGTCCTCCGTCCAGAAAGATGGTCTGGCCCGTCATGAAATCCGAGCCGGGCGACGCGAGGTAGACCGCCAGCGGACCTATCTCCTCGAGCCGGCCGGTACGTCGGGCCGGGATATCCCGGGTGAGTCGCTCGCGAATCGCCGGGTCGCCGAATGCCGCCTCATTCATCTCGGTCACGAACCACCCGGGGGCAATGGCATTGACCTGGATGTTGTGCCGCGCCCACTCCACGGCCAGGGCCCGGGTGAGCGAGATGATGCCGCCCTTGGTGGCCGCATAGAGGCTGTACCCCGGCAGGCCCACGGCGGCGAGCACCGAGGCCAGATTGATGACCTTGCCGGCGCGCTGACGGATCAGATGCGGCGCGGCCGCACGGCAGCCATGAAACACCCCGGTGAGGGTTCACATCGATGATCGATCGCCAGTCCTCGGGCGAGGCCTCGGCCAGCGGTGTGATCCGGGCGATGCCGGCATTGTTCACGATGACGTGGAGGCCGCCGAGCACCTCCACCGTTCGCGCCAGGCAGCCCTCGACCTCCGCGAAGCTCGTCACGTCGGTGGGAACCACCAGCGCGCGGGCGCCGCGCCGCTCGATCTCGTGGGCCGTCTCCTCGAGCTTGGGCTTCGACCGCGCCGCCACCGCGACATCCCGCCCGCCTCCGCGAACGCGATGGCGATCGCGCGCCCCAGGCCGCCGCTGGCGCCCGTCACCACCGCAACCCGCCCGGCCAGCGGTGGCGGGCTAGGCGTAGAGCGCCTCCAACTCCGCGCGGTACTTCTCGGCCACGACCTTGCGCTTGACCTTGAGGGTGGGCGTCAGCTCACCGCCCTCCAGCGTGAAGTCTCCGGCCAGCACGGTGAACTTCTTGAGCTTGGCGTAGGACTGCAGATTGGTGTTCTTCTCCTCCGATGGTGCGCGCCACCCGCTCGACGATCTTGGGGTGCCGCACGAGCGCGGCTCGGATCGGCGTTGAGGATCCCCTGCTCGCGCGCGAACTTCGCCAGCTCGTCGGGGTTGAGCGTGATCAGGGCCACCGGATACGGCCGCCGGTCGCCGTGGACCATCACCTGGCTGATAGAACGGGTCGGCCTTCAGGAGATTCTCGATGTTCTGCGGCGCGATGTTCATGCCGCCCGCGGTGACGATCAGGTCCTTCTTGCGGTCGGTGATGCAGAGAAATCCGTCCTCGTCGATCCGGCCGATGTCGCCGGTGTGGAACCAGCCGTCGGGCTCGAACACTTCCGGGTCGCCTCCGGCTGCTTCGATAGTAGCCGCGGGTCGCGATGTTGGCGCCGCGGGCCGATGATCTCGCCGTCGGGCGCGATCTTCAGCTCGACCCCCGGCAGCGCCTGGCCGACCGATCCGAACTTGAACCGATCGGGCCGGTTGAACGTGAGCGCCGGACACGTCTCGGTCAGCCCGTAGCCCTCGAGCAACAGGATCCCCGCGGCGTGGAAGAACTCCGGCGATGTCGCGGGCCAGCGGCGCCCACCCGACACCGCCCACTGCAGGCGTCCGCCGAGCCGCGCGTGGAGCTTGGAGAAGACGAGCTTGTGGGCGATCTTGCGCTTGATCTCGAGACCGGTGGGCACCGGCTGGCCCCGCTGCTGGTGGCGGCTCACCTCGCGGCCCACCGACACCGCCCACTGGAAGATCTTGCGCTTCGTCGGCGATCCCGCCTCGGCGGCCGCCAGCACACCCGCGTACACCTTCTCGAATACCCGCGGCACGCTGAACAGGAGGTGGGGTCGGACTTCCGGCAGGTTGTCGCGCAGCTTGTCGAGGTTCTCGGCAAACGCGGTGGTGAGCCCATGCGCGATGCCCAGGAACGATTCCATGCGCGCGAACGAATGGGCCAGCGGCAGGAACAGCAGGTGGACCCAGCCGTCCTGCACGGGCGTCGCCTTCGGTGGAGGCCGCCACCGCGGCGATGTGGTTGCCGTGCGTCTGGACGACGCCCTTCGGCGGGCCGGTCGTCCCCGAGGTGTAGACGATCGACGCGACGTCCGCCGGCATGGCGGTGGCCACCCGCTCGGCCAGGGTCGACTTGTGAACCTCGGCGTTCTCGCGCCCGATCCGCTGCAGCGTCTGCCACGTCATCACCGACTTTGGGCGGCTGCGCCGCCTCGTAGCCCCCATGACGACGATGTGCTCGAGCTGCGGTGATCCGGTCGCGGGCCTCCAGCACCTTGGCGAGCTGCGCCGGCATCCTCGACGAACACCGTCCGCGCTCCCGAGTCGTTGATCACGTAGGCCACGAGATCCGGCGGATAGCTCGGATAGATCGGCACCGTGACGCCGCCAATGCTGAAGATCGCGAAGTCGGCCTGAACCCACTCGGCGCGGCTGGACGAGAGCAGCGCGATGGCGTCGCCCTTCTGCCGTCCCAGCGCGATGAGGCCCGAGCGCCAGCTCCGCGGACGAGCTGACCCATCTCGCCGCCACGTCAGCGTCTGCCACGAGACGCCGCCCTGCTTGAACTGCTGGGCCGGCCGGTCGCCGCCCCGCTCCACTCGATCCCAGAACAACCTGGCGAGAGTGTCTCTCGGCCATTGAGTCCTCCTGCGACCCGTCCGCGTTCATGAAGCCGAACCCATGGAATCTCCAGAGGTTTCGAGACACTACCATCCGGGCAATGACGCATAGCGATAAAACGCTTGCCTTCGTATAACGCGCCGCGTTGCGAGTGCGGACTGTAGGCAGGGTCGGCGATGAAAAAAGCGATCCCAGGAGCGTCCGGTCGGGAGCCACAAAGGGGAGACATCATGCAGGACGCAAGAAGGCTCAGGAGATGTTCACGCAGAGTTCGCGGAAAAGTGGTCGAGACGATGACCGTGTGGTCGGACGCCAACCAGCGGGTGGTGCGGGAGCTGGCCGAGCTCTCGGCAGACCGCGGCCAAGGAGGGCGTGCGGCTCTACGCCGAGCTGCAGCAGAAGCGGCATCGAGGCGCTGCGCGAGGCGCAGGGCCACGGCGCTGCGGTGGCAGAGCGGCTGGCAGGACACCCGCGCGACCCGCTCGCCTGGTATCAGCGCGCGCTGGCCGAGGGCGTGGGAGCACCCAGAAGTGGTTCCGGATGCTCGAGGGCAGCGCCCAGTCAGTCACGCGCACGGCCGAGCGCCTGCAGACCGGCACCGAACAGGCCGGCAAGGGTATCCAGGAGTCGTTCTCTGAAGCCGTGTCGCGCCTGAAGGACGTCTACGCCGCCGCGGCGTAAGCCGCCCGCGTCGTCTGGATTCGGCCTTGCGCTTCTGAAGCCGTTCCTCGAGCGAGCGGAGCCGGTCGCGCAGGGCCGTCACTTCCTCGCGCAGCTTGTCGGAGTCCTCGCCGGTGCCGTCGCGTCGTGGCGGTTCGGCGGCGCGGCGTCGGCCCCAGCATCGCCCCCACCCCGCGCGGGTTGACCAGTCGCGGAAGATCCGCTCCATGTCGCGCTGGCTCGAGACGACGCCCTCGAAGAGACGAGCGCATGGACTTCTGCACGAAGTCCTGCCAGGACTCGCCGTGCTTGATGAGCTGATGGAGAAACGCCGAGGCGGCAGGCTCGCGCGCCGGGTGCGCTCGTTCTCCAGGATGATCTGGGTCAGCGTGACGGAGGTCAGGTCCTCGCCCGAGGCGGCGTCCACGCACGGAGATCTCCCGGCCGCCCCGGATCATCTCCTCGATCTCCTCGAGGGTGACGTACCGGCTCTCCTGCGTGTCGTAGAGCTTTCTGGTTCGAGTAGCGCTTGATGACGTACGCCATCGCGTGCAGCCGAGTTTAACACCGTGCGCGTCACACCTCACAAGAAGCGCGCGCATGCTAGACTGACGCATCTCCAGTGCGCCCAGGAGGTCTGCATCCATGAAGCTGAAGGGTCGCACCGCACTGGTGACCGGCGGCTCCCGTGGGATCGGACGGCGCCGATCGCGCTCGCGCTCGCCGAGGAAGGCGCCGACGTCGCGGTCAACTACGTCTCCAGCGAGATCGGCGGCCCGCGTCGGTCGTCGAGGGCGATCGGCAAGATGGGCCGCCGGGCCGTCCTGGCCCGGGCCGACGTGAGCGACTACCCGGACACGTTCCGGATGGCCCAGGACGTCCTGCGCGAGGTTCGGCCACCTGGACATCCTGGTCAACAATGCCGGCATCAACTCCGACAAGACCTTCACCAAGATGGACCACGCCTCCTGGCGCAAGGTGCTCGGCACCAACCTGGACGGCGTCTTCAACTGCACCAAGGTCTTCGTCGACGAGATGCTCGCCCACGGCTACGGCCGCGTCGTGAACATGACCTCGGTCATCGGTCAGATCGGAAACTTCGGCCAGGCCAACTATGCCGCGCTCCAAGGCCGGCGTGGCCGCCTTCACCAAGTCGCTGGCCAAGGAGCTGGCCGGCAAGGGCATCACGGTGAACGCCGTGGCGCCGGGGTTCATCGAGACGGAGATGGTCTCGAACATTCCCGACAAGGTGAAGAACCGAGCTTCTCGAGCAGATCCCGCTCAAGCGGCTTTCGGCACGGCCGAGGAGGTGGCGCGGGCGGTCGTGTACATCGTCTCGATCCGACGGCGACTACATCACCGGAGCCGAGCTGTCGATCAACGGCGGTCTCCTGATGTGAGGCCCGGGCGGCGCCACCCCGGCGCCGCCCTCTCGCCTGCCGGAGCGGGCCCGATTGCGTATACTCACCTCGACGGCCTCTGGCCCAGGGGTTGAATGGCGTCAGTCCTGCTCGTAGTCGCCCGCGACTCGTCTCAGCTGCTCACCAGCTTCGAGGAGGAGTTCGCGCGCGTCGACGCCGTCTCCGTGCTCCTCGATCGCCGTGTCGCCGAGCGGCGCCGCCACGGCGACGACGAGCGGGGCCGAGCGCCGCCGGCGCGACCGCCGCGAACGGCCTTGGGCCGACACGCGGCTGCGTCAGCGCGGCTGGACGCTCAGCGATGCGGTGACCGAAGGCAGCCGGGGCGCGGCCACCGCGCTGCTCCCGCCACCGACCCGCGCAAGGTCGGAGGCTGCTGGAGGCCATCCAGACGCTCAGTCGGGAGCTGAACCTCACGCGCCTGCTCCAGGTCATCATGGACAAGGCCTCGCGCCTGATGAACGCCGACCGCTCGTCGTTGTTCGTCGTGGACGAGGAGCGGGCGCGAGCTGTGGTCGAAGATCGCGCAGGGGCTCCGAGGTCCGGGAGATCCGCGTGCCGATCGGCCAGGGCATCGCCGGCAGCGTGGCCGCCAGCGGCGAGACGATCAACATCGAAGACGCCTACGCCGACAAGCGCTTCAACCAGGAGGTCGACCGCCGTACCGGCTACCGCACGCGCTCGATCCTGTGCGCGCCGGTCGTGGACGCCGGCGGCCGGGTGGTGGCTGTGCTCCAGATCCTCAATCGCCTCGACGGCGAGCCGTTCGACGACGACGACGAGCGGCTCCTCGGCTCGTTCGTCGGCCAGATCGCCATCGCGCTGCGCAACGCCCAGCAGATGGAGCAGATCGAGGAGCGTCGCCAGACCTCCGAGCTGCTGCTGGACGTCATGAAGTCGTTCTCCTCCGAGCTGGAGGTGGACAGCCTGCTCCGCAAGATCATGGAGCGCACCTCGGCGGTGCTACAGGCCGACCGCTCGACGCTGTTCCTGGTGGATCGGCGCACCAACGAGATCTGGTCGAAGGTGGCCCAGGGCGCCGGCATGGTGGAGATCCGCGTGCCCATCGGCCGGGCATCGCCGGGACGGTGGCCGCCACCGGAGAGACGGTCAACATCCCCGACGCGTATGCCGATGCCCGCTTCAACCCCGAGGTGGACCGGCGCACCGGTTACCGCACGCGGACCATCCTGTGCGCGCCGATCCGGGACGGCGCGGGCGCGGTGGTCGGCGTCGCCCAGGTGCTCAACAAGGCCGCCGGCCCGTTCACCCGCGACGACGAGGAGCTCCTGACCGCGCTGTCCGCCCAGGCCTTCATCGCGCTCGACAACGCGCGCCTGTTCGAGTCGGTCGTCACGATGAAGAACTACAACGAGAGCATCCTCTCCTGCATGGCCACCGGCGTCCTCACGCTGGACAGCACCGGCGCTCGTCACCGGCCTGAATCCGGCCTTTCGGCGCATCTTCGGCGTGGCCGACGGCGCCGAGGCCGGCCTGAGCGTCCGCGATCTGCTCGACCCCAAGCACAACGAAGCCTTCGTGGACCAGCTGGACGCCTGCGCGCGCAGCGGCGAGGCCACCTCGCTCTACGAGCTCCGCTACCACCTGCCCGGCGACGAGCTGGTGAACGTCAACGCCAGCGTGGTGCCTCTGCCGGGACAGCAAGGGCCAGCGGGCTCGGTGTGGTCGTGGTGGCCGACGACATCACGCAGGAAGAGCGGCTGATGTCCACCCTGCTGCCGCTACGTGACGCGCGAGATCGCCGAGGAGGTCCTCAAGTCGAAGGGGAGCGCGCGCCTGGGTGGGACACGCCAGCCGGTGTCCATCCTGTTCTCGGACATCCGGAGCTTCACGGCGATCAGCGAGCAGTATCCGGCCGAGCGGATCGTGGAATTCCTCAACGACTACTTCAAGCTCATGGTGCACGAGATCTTCGCCGAGCAGGGCACGCTCGACAAATTCATGGGCGACGGCATCATGGCGGTGTTCGGGGCGCCCATCAGCCGGCCCGACGATCCGGTCCGCGCCGTGCGGGCGGCCCTCGGCATGCGGCGCGGCCTGCGCCGCTTCAACGCGCAGCAGCGCGAGCGCGGGGCGGTCGAGATCGAGATCGGCATCGGCATCAGCCATGGCGAGTCGATCTCCGGCAACATCGGCTCCGAGCAGCGGATGGAGTACACGGTGATCGGCGACAGCGTGAACCTCGCCTCGCGGCTGGAGGGGCTCACCAAGAACTACCCCTACAAGATCCTGATCCAACGATCAGATCTACGAGCAGGTCAAGGACACGTTCGACTGCGTCCTGCTCGGCGAGGAGTTCGTCAAGGGCAAGGCCCACGCCGTCCTGGTGTACGGCGTGGTCGACCCAGACTGGAGGCGGCGCTACCCCCGGCGCGGCAGCGCGCCCGAGAGCATCGACAGCGACAGCATCCCCAGAAGGTCCAGGGCCTGCGCCGTCCACGTCCACGGGCTCCAGGCCAGCGAGCTCCACGCGGGCTCCGGCTCGGCTCGACCCTCGTAGACCACCCGCGTGCGCGACGGCATGATCCACGCCTCGCCGGAGAGCACCTCTTCGCCGCGCTGGTTGACGCACACGGTCTGAAGACGGACGCGATTGCGCTCGGCGAGCATCTCGACGATCTCGGCCCGGGCGGTGATGACGTCGCCGGCCTTCACCGGCTTGACGAACTTCAGCGACTGCGAGAGGTAGATCGCGCCCGGACCGGGCAGCTCGGTGCCGATGACCGCCGAGATCAGACCCGCCGTGAAGATGCCCGGCGCGATCGGGCGCCTTGAAGGGCGTGGCGGCGGCGTAGGCCGGATCGCTGTGCACGGGATTGTAGTCGCCGACCGCGTCGACGAACGCCGCGATGTCGTCCTGCTCGACCACCCGCGTGATCTCTGCGCGGTCGCCGGTCGCCAGCTCGGTGATCGTCTTGCCGATCATGCACGCTCCTTGACGTCGAGTCGGCGCAGGATCGCCTGGATGCCGTCCTCGACCCGTTCCAGCCGCTCCTCCAGCTCGACGATCTGCTTGGCCACGCCGGTGAGCTGGCTCCGGGAGGCGACGTTGAGGGTGACGAGGAGCTGGTCCAGCGCCTGCTCGCCGGCCTTCTTGGCGGGCGCCTGGGCGGCCAGCATCTGCTCCATCGAGCGGCCCATCATCTGGGCGAAGCCTTCGGTGTTCATCGCCTGGCCGAGCACGCGGGACCACGCCTCGATCCACTGATCGAGGAACTGCTTCCACTGCGCGGCCAGGTCGGGACTGGCCGGGGTCTGCGCGAACATGCGCGCCCAGCTCTCGAGCCCCTGATTGAGCACCGGACGCCAGAACGCCACTGGATCGGCGGGCGCCGCCGGCGGGCTCACCTGGCTCACGAGCTTCGTCCACGCCTGCGTGGACTCCTCGAGCTGCCGCCGCCACGTGTCGAACAGCTGCGTCGTCGGATCGCTCATGACGCGTCTCCCGAGCGCGGGGCCAGCCAGCCGGAGACCTTCGGCCAGCAGTGCAGCGCCGCGCCGCGTCCGGCGATCAGCGAGATGTGCCCGCCGGGCAGCTCGACGTAGTCCTTCTCCCGGCTGCTCACCGCGTCGATGAGCGCGCGCACGCACGCCGGCGGCGCGATGTAGTCCTCCTGCGCGCCGACCACGAACACCGGGCAGTGGATGCTCGACAGGCGCACCGGCCGGCCGCCGAAGACCAGCTCGCCGCGGAAGAGCTTGTTGCCCTGGTAGAAGTCACGCACCCACTGCCGGAAGAACTCGCCGGGGAACGCCACGTACTCGTTGGCCCACTTGTTGAGCGCGGTGAACCCTCGACGTACTTGTCGTTCCACGCGTTCCACCAGAGGTTCAGGTTGGTGGACAGGTCCATGGTGGGCTTGAGCAGCTTGAAGCCGGCCTTGACCAGATCGGCCGGCACGGAGCCGAGCGTGTCGACGAAGCGATCGACGTCGAAGTGCTTGCGATCGAGCCACAGGCCGAACAGACCGATCTGCGAGAAGTCGATGGGCCCCGCCATGTTGATGAAGTTGCGAACGGGCACCTCGGGGTGCGAGGCCACGAAGGGACGCCGACAGCGGCGCGCCCATGCAGTAGCCGAGCACCGTCGAGCTCGCGTCGCGCCGGAGGTCTCGAGCACCTTGGCGGCCATGCGCGGCAGGATCTTCACCACGCAATCCTCGAACGTCAGGTCGTTGTCCTCCGGACCGAAGACGCCCCAGTCGAGGAGGTAGAAGTCAAAGCCCTCGCGGGTCATGTGCTCGATGAAGGAGCCGCCCGGCAGGCAGGTCGAAGATGTAGGGCCGGCTGATCCCGAGGTTCGGCACGAAGAGCACCGGCGTGCGATGCGTGCCGGCTGGAGGCGTAGCGATAGAGGCGCGACTTGTTGCGCTTGTAGACTCTCCTGCCGCGGCGTCTGCCCGGTGCGGCGGCTCCGGCGCCGTCGACAGCGCGCGCCAGGTTGGTCATGCGCCGGACGTTGCGATCGAGCTCGTCCTGCCACTGCTTGGCGATCTCGGGCGAGACGGCCGCCGTCGCGCCGTTGAACCCGCTGGTGAATCGCTCGACCACGTCCGCGAAGCGCTCCTGAGCCATCGGGCTCCTCCCTGACTCGCCCGGGCCGGCGCTCGAGGTGCTGCGCGGGCGATCGTTTCTCAGTATCGCACGATCACGCCGCGGCGCGTCAGGATTCTGCCGCGCCGCGGCACGCGCAGTCCCGATCGTCTGGCGCGGGGTCTACATCGAGAACATCGACCCCAGCTTCATGGCCAGGCCCATGTCGCCCTTCACCTTGAGCTTGCCGGACATGAAGAGCATCTGCCCCGACTGCTTGCCCGACAGCATGTCGAGCCAGTCCTGACCGGCGATCTGAGAGCGTGAGGTTCGGATTCGGCGCGGAGCCGGAGTTGACCGTGCACGCACCGTCCTTGATGACCGCGTGCCAGGTGCCGCCGCCGTCACCGCTGACGTCGTACTGGATCACCGCCGTCGTCCCGCTGGCCTTGTCGGCCCGGAAGCGTCCGGCCATCGCCTCGAACGTCTCCTTCACTGTCGGCATGGGCGTCCTCCTTGTCAGCACAGTGTCTAGAACGTGAACAGATCCATTCCGCCGGTGACCGTCAGGACCGCGCCGGTGATGTAGCGGGCGCGCTCGGAGCAGAGGAACGCGATCGCCGAGGCCACGTCCTCGGGCTCGTCCCTCCCGCTGCATCGCCACGCGCTTGACCATGCGCTCGTACAGCGGGCTCAGGCTCGCGTTGGGCGCGACGATGCCCGGGGCGACCGCGTTGCAGGTGACGTTGTACCGCGCGCCCTCCAGCGCGACCGACTTGGCGAAGCCGATGATGCCGATCTTGCTGGTCGAGTATGCCGTCTGGCCGAAGCCGCCCATCAGCCCGGCGATGGAGGCCATGCACACGATACGTCCCCAGCGTCGCTCGCGCATGCCGGGAAACACCGCCCGCGTGACCTTCATCGTCCCGGTGAGGTTGACGCCGAGGTTGAACTCCCAGTCCTCGTCGCGCATGTCCTTGAGCTGCCCGACCGTGTAGATCATGCCCGCGTTGTTCACGCAGATGTCGACCGGGTCCCAGCTCCCGCTCGATCGCGCGCGACCGTGTCCTGCACCTGGCGCGTAGTCCGCGGATGTCGCACGCGTAGCCCCGGGCCGCGCGCCGCTGGCGGCGAGCTCCCGGGCCGTCTCCTCGGCCCCCTCGGCGTTGAGATCCACGATGGCCACTTTACAGCCCTCGGCCGCCAGCATCACGGCGTCGGCCTTGCCGAGACTGCGCGCGCTGCCGGTCACCAGCGCGACCTTGCCGGCGATCCCGAGGTCCACTAGCGCCCCTTGAACTCCGGCTCACGCTTGGCGAAGAACGCCTGGATGCCCTCGGCGGCGTCCTCGCTGCGCAGCGTCGGCAGGAAGGCGTCGATCTCGACGTCGATCGAGCGCGCCATCGGCGACTCCAGCCCTTCGTCCACGGCCTTGATGATGCGCCGCGGTGGCCAGCGGCGGCGCGCTGGCCAGCTGCCGCGCCAGGCGCCTTGGCGTCGTTCAGCGTCTCGCCCTCCTTGCACAGCCGGTTCACCAGCCGCAGCGCCAGAGCACTCCGCCGCCGGGATCTGCGTTCCGAGCAGGAGGTACTCCAGCGCCTTGGTGCGGCCGATCAGCCGCGGCAGCCGCTGCGTGCCGCCGTAGCCCGGGATGATCCCGAGGTTCGACTCGGTCTGGCCCATGCGCGCCGTCTCCTTGAGCAGCCGGAGATGACACGCCATGGCGATCTCGCAGCCGCCGCCCATCGCGTGGCCGTTGATGGCCGCGATGATCGGCTTGGGAAGCGCTCCATCTTCCGCATCACGCTGTTGCCGAAGCGGATGAACGCCTCGACGTCGCCCCGGCGAACGCCGAGCCGAGATCGGCGCCGCCGCAGAAGATCCGATCACCGCTGCCGGTGATGATCACCACCCGCACGGCGTCGTCAGTCTGCACCGAGCTCAGCGCGGCGTTCAGCTCGCGGATCAGCGGCTCGCTGATGGCGTTGGCCGGCGGCCGGTTCAGCGTGATGCACCACGAACGATTCCTCCCGCTCGAGGAGCAGGGTCTCAAACGCCATCGCGCATGACTCCTTTGAGGAAGATCGTGGCCACCTCGTCGGCCGTGTCGACGAGGCGGTAGCCGCGCTTGCCCAGCACCCACGAGGTGGCCATCTGGTCCATGGCGCCGAAGAGCACCTTGGTGGCCACCTTCACCGGCAGGTCGGCGCGGAAGCAGCCGGCGGCCACGCCCTCCTCGAGGACCGAGCCGATCAGCTCGAAGTAGGCCGACACCTCGTGCGCCGAGGCGCCCCGGAAGAACTTGTTGCCCTGCCGCAGCTCCACCTGCACCACCTCGGCCAGCTCCGGATTCTGCTCCAGCACCCCGAAGTGCACGCCGACCAGCCGGCGGATCCTGACCACCGGATCCGAGCTCGCCGGCCATCTCGCGGCGCTGGTGCGCCACGAACCCGGCCATCTTCTCGCGGAAGAGCGTGACCAGGATCTCTTCCTTGGTCTTGAAGTAGAGGTAGATCGTGCCGCTCGCGATCCCGGCCTCGCGCGCGATGTCGGATACGCGCGAGTTGTAGTAGCCGGTCCGCGCGAAGACGCGGATCGCGGCGTCGATGATCTGCTGTGGCTTTTCGGGGTCTCGCATGTCGAGCGGGCCTCTCCGAGCAGCGCGGGTTGGGTGAATCGGCGTTCATTCTACGGGTGGCGGCGAAAGCCTGTCAACGCGTGATAGCATCCGCGCCATGCGAATCAAGTATCGCGTCGGCGTGATGCCCGGGCCGTGGCCGGCCGGCGATGCGGGCCGCGATTTCTTCTGGCGCTTCGTGGATCTTGCGAGAAGAGCGAGATCGACTCGCTCTGGTTCTCCGAGCGCCTGTCCTCCGCCGCTGCCCCTGCCCGAGCCCATGACGGCGATGGCCGCCGTCGCCGCCCGCACCACGCGGCTGAAGTTCGGTCCGAGCGTCTTCGTCACGCCGTTCCGCAATCCGGTGCTGATGGCGCGCGAGATCGCCATGGTCGACTACCTGTCCAACGGCCGCATCCTGCCGGCCTTCGGCATCGGCGCCGAGCAGGAGCGCGAGTTCCTCGCCGCCGGCGTGCGCGTTCAGGAGCGCGGGCGCCGCACCGACGAGGCGATCGCGATCATGCGGCGGTGCTGGAGCGAGGACGAGGTCACGTTCGCGGGCGACTTCTGGCGGCTCGATCGGATCACGCGTGCTGCCGCGTCCCGTCCAGCAGCCGCTCGAGCTGTGGATCGGCGGCAACAGCGAGGCCGGCCATGCGACGGGCCGGCCGGCTCGGCGACGGCTGGATCCCCTCGTTCATCACTCCCGAGCAGTTCCGCGTCGGGGTCGAGCAAGACGCAGGCCTTCGCCGCCGAGGCGGGCCGCCGCGGTGCCGGACGATCACTTCGGCGTGCTCTTCTACTGCTGCATCGATCCCGACCCGGCCGTCGCCCGGGCGCTGGCCGCGCCGTTCATCCCGCGCGGTCGCATCGACGACGCGGCGCTGGCACGCTGCACGGCCTTCGGTCCGGCCGAGGTCGTGCGCGAGCGACTCGAGAGTACATCGCGGGCGGCGGCTCGAAGTTCATCGTCCGCCCGATGTGCCCGCCGGAGCGGATGCTCGATCAGCTCGGTCAGCTCGCCAGCGACGTCATTCCCCGACCTTCATCGCCGCTGAGCGGCGCGCACCTGCGACGGCGGCGGCCACGCCGCGCTCAGCCCGAGCGCAGGATCGTCGATCAGCAGATCCGGATCGATGTTGCCCCCGGAGAGGATCACGCCCACGCGCGAGCCCGCGCGGGATCGGCAGGCGACCCGACAGCACGGCGGCGGCCGCCACCGCACCGGACGGCTCGAGAACGATGTGGGCGCGCAGTGCCAGGTAGCGGACGGCGGCGCGCACCTCGTCGTCGCTGACCAGCAGAATCTCGGCTGAGGTTGGCGCGCAGCACCGGGAAGGTCAAGGCACCCGGCGTCACGGCGCGCAGCCCATCGGCGATCGTCGAGGCGGCGGGATCGCTCACCCGCTCGCCACGGGCCATCGAGAGATAGGTGTCGTTCGCCGTGTCGGGCTCGACGCCGAAGACCTGCATCCCGGGAAGAGGTCCGCGCCACCGTCGAGCAGCCGCGCCAGGAGACCACCGCCGCCGATCGGGGCGAGCAGCGCGTCCAGCGACGGCACGTCCTCCAGCAGCTCCAGTGCCGGCCGTCCCCTGCCCGGCCACGATCGCGACGATCGTCGAAGGGCGGAACCACGATGCGCCCGGTACGCTCGACGACCTCGCGCACGAGCTGCTCGCGGTCGTCGATCAGCCGGTCGTAGAAGATGATCTCGGCGCCGTAGTTGCGCGTGGCCTCCAGCTTGAGCGCCGGCGCGTCGCCTGGGCATGCAGACGACCGCCGTCGTGCCGACCATGCGCGCCGCCAGCGCCACGCCCTGCGCGTGATTGCCCGAGGAGAACGCGATGACCCCGCGCGCCCGCTCGGCGGGCGTCAGCGCCGTGAGCTTGTTCAGCGCGCCACGGATCTTGAAGGCCCCGGCCCGCTGGAGGTTCTCGCACTTGAAGAACACCTGGTGCCCGCTGGCGTCGTCGAAGGACTGACAGGCGATGACCGGCGTGCGGTGAATGCGTGAGCCCAGGCCGCCGGGCCGCCCCGGACATCATCCAGTGTGATGCTCATCGACGCGCCGCACCGGCTGCGGGCATGGGCGCCGAGTATGCGCGCCCCGGCGTGACGCCGCAACCGGGGCGTGCCGCGCAGCGGCGTGCGCCGCGTATACTGACGCCATGCGACGGATCCCCTCGTGCTGGCCGCGCTGCTGCTCGTCGGCTGCTCGCTCATCTCGCTCGATCTGACGCCGCGCATCCGTCCGCTCGAGGAGGAGACGGTCGAGGGCGAGCGGCGACGCCAAGATCTTGCTGATGGACGTCTCCGGCTTCATCTCCGACGAGACGCCGGGCGGCGGGCTCACGATCGGATCGCCGCCCCCGCGCGTGCCGATGCTGGTGCGCGTGCGGGAGGAGCTGGAGAAGGCGGCCGGCGACAGCAAGGTGCAAGGCCCTGATCGTCCGCATCAACAGCCCGGGCGGCACCGTGACCGCCTCGGACATCATCTTCCGCGAGCTGCAGAGCTACGCAGCGCACCAGCAGGGTGCCGGTCATCGCCACGCATGATGGACGTCGCAGCCTCCGGCGGCTACTACATCGCGCTGGCCGCCGACACGATCGTCGCGCATCCGACCACGGTGACCGGCTCCATCGGCGTGATCGTGGTCACCCTCAACGCCGAGGGGCTCATGCAGAAGATCGGGCTGGCGGCCAACGCGATCAAGTCGGGCGAGCGCAAGGACATGGGCAGCCCGTTCCGCGCGCTGACGCCCGAGGAGCGCGCGATCTTCCAGGCGGTGATCGACGATCTGCAGCGCCAGTTCGTCGCCCACCTGGTCGAGCGCCGGAAGATCGCCCCGGCCACCGCCGCCAGCGCTGGCCGACGGGCGCATCTACACCGCCGACCAGGCGCTCGCGCATCACCTGATCGATCAGATCGGCTACATGCCGGACGTGCTCGAGGTGGCGCGCCGCGCCGCCGGCCTGACCGAGGCGCGCGTCGTGGTCTACAAGCGCCCGCGCGAGTACCGGGCGACCTACTACGCGCGAGCCGACAGCGACGCCGGGCGCCTTCGCCGCCGTCTCCCAGCTCACCGGCCTCGCCGCCTCCGGCCCCAAGTTCCTGTACGTCTGGTGGCCGTAACGTCTCGCCACGCCTGACTCCGGCGCTCGCTGGCAAGGACCTTGCTCCTCGAGATTGAAGAGATTCGGAGAGGAGGTCGGCGATGCGTTCACTGATGGCAGGAATTCTCGGTGTCGTGGCCGCGGCGAGCCTGGCGGGATGCGCCACGACGGAACCGTCGTATGAGCCGACGGGCGCCAGTGCCCGTCACCAGGCCGAATGTCACGCGCGTCACGCCCGTCGAGGCTACGGTCGCCCGAGTGGATCCGCCTCAGCAGATCATCGTGCTCGACAACGGCCAGATGTATCGGGTGGCCGGCGATCAGGCTGTCATGGTCAACGGCCAGCCCGTGGTGATCAACTCGCTGCAGCCGGGTAACCGCGTGACAGTCGTCGGCCAGCCGGTCATGCATCAGAACGGCCGAGTACTGTGACGGTCCCGGCGACGGGCACGGTGGTGGCCACCGTCCCAGCTCGCCGTCGCCCGTGCGGGTGTTCGGCCGGGTCACCGACGTCGAGGGCAACGGCAACGTCAGGGTGCGCTCGCCGGACGGCAACGCCTTCGAGTTCCGCCCACCGGTCAGGACCGGTGGTGCGCAAGGGCGATCCGGTCGTGATCGACTTTACCTTCGGCGCGACGCCGTCGGCGTCACCCCGCTGAGGCTTCGTCCGCTAGGACTTCGTCGGAAGGCGGCCAGGGGCGCGTCGATCCCCTGGTCGCCACGAGCGTCGAATCCGGCGCAGCGCAGGACCGGTAGCCGCGGATACTTCGCGTAGCGCGGATCGCTCGCGCTCGAGCTGGCAGCAGCCAGAAGGTCGAGCCGCGTCCGGACACCACCGCGCGGCCGTGCGCGCACGCCGTGCAGAGCCCGACGACCGCTTCATTCACTCGGGCTCGACGATGTCGAGATACTGCTTGAGGATGCGGGCGGTGGCGCCCCAGATCGTCGTGTCGCCGTACTCGTAGAAATAGACGTCGCGGACCACGCCGGCCCGCTCCCACTGCTCGACGCGAAAGCAGCCCTGCTCCAGCAGCGCGGCCACCGGCACCTCGATGACCCGCTCGATCTCGTGCCCGTCCGGCTGCCACGCGACCGGCGCCGCGCACGAGGCCCGACCCACGGCGTGATGACGAACTGGGTGGCGAACGTCTCGGTGTCGTCCAGCATGCCGAGCGGCTCGACCGCGGTAGGCGGCAGCGCGACCTCCTCGTGGGCTTCGCGCAACGCCGCGTGGAGATCGTCGCGATCGTCGGGATCGATCCGGCCGCCGGGAAGCGAGATCTGGCCGGCGTGCTGGCCGACCCGGTCGCTGCGCTTGGCGAACACCAGATGCGCCTCGCCCCGATCCACGATCGGCACCAGCACCGCGGCGCGGATCAGCGGTCCGGCGGCACGACGCGCCGCGGACGGTCCGAGCAGCCGCGCCCGCGTCCGGGCCGCCAGCGTCTCGGCGTCGATCCCGCTCACTCCGCCGCGGCGCGCATCAGACGAAGCGCGCCGAGACCGCGCCCAGCCGCGTGAAGCTCGCGCGCGACCGTGTCGCCGGCCTTCGGGCGCAGCAGCGCCGACACCGAGCCGGTCGTCGACCAGGTCGCCCTGCCTTGAGCGAGAGGCCGCGCGAGCCCAGATGAGTTGGCGATCCAGGCCAGCGAGTTGAGCGGGTTGCCCATCACCTCGGCCGCGGTGTTGGTCGCCATGATCCGACCGCTCTGCTCCCACACCAGACCCTCGAGCGCCAGATCGAGCCCGGCGATCGGTGTCAGCGCGCCGGCCAGCACCGACGGTCTTGGCGAAGACGCCTTCGGCGATGACGTCCGTGCCGATGCGCCTTGCCGGTGTACCGGAAGTCGACCAGCTCGAGCGCCGGCTGCGCGCCCTCCACCGGCGTCGGCCGCCGTGGCGGCCGTGACTCCGGGCCCCGTCAGGTCGCGTCGCATCCACGAAGGCCACCTCCGCCTCGACGGCGAGCCCCGTGAACCAGGAGATGGGAACCTCCGCGCCCGACGGCAACACGCTGGAGGCCAGGAGAAACGCGCACACGGGCTCGCTCACCTGGTACGCGTCCTGCGCCGCACGATTCGGTGAACCCCGCCTTCCAGCCCGTCACCTTCTCGCCGCGGCGCAGCAGCGTCTCGCGCAGCACATCTTGAAGTCGATACGCCTCGGCCAGGCTCAGCGGCTGACCCGCCGCTCGCTCGGCGGTGTGTGCGCGCGGTGCTCGGTGCGGGCGCGGATGAACTCCGGCGATCAGCTCGGCGTCGGAAGCCACGATGGACTCGCTCCTTCTGGCGTGACGCGGCCGCGCAGACCGGCCAGCACCGCCGTCATGGCGATGCACCGGTCTGGTCCCGGATCACGCAGGTCGGCGCGCGCATCGAGCGGCGTCGGCTCGAGGTTGACGATGACGAGCGTCGCGCCGCGTGCTTGGCGTGCGCCGGCAGGTAGGCGGCCGGATAGACGACCAGCGACGAGCCGAGCACCACGGAACAGGTCGGCCGGCGCGGGCGCGACGCTCCGCCTCGTGCATCACGCCAGGCCGGCATCGCCTCGCCGAACAGCACCGTGAACGGCTTGATCACCCCGCCGCAGGCCGGACAGGCCGGGACGTCCACGCCGGCCTCGAGCCAGCCGTGGACCTCGTCGCGCGCGTACGGCGCGGCGCAGTCGAGACAGCGCGCGCGGGTGGCGTTGCCGTGCAGCTCCAGCACCCGCTCGGCCGGCAGCCCGGCCCGCTGGTGCAGAGCCGTCGATGTTCTGCGTGATGCAGCAGTCAAGGACGACCGAGCGCGTGCAGATCGGCCAGCGCCCGGTGCGTGGCGCCCGGCATCGCCGCGCGGATCAGCGGGTAGGTCGTGCGGCCCAGCGCCCAGTAGCGGCGGCGGCCCTCGACGCTGCCGACGAAGTTCCGATCAGGTGAACTCCGCGGGGTCGAAGCGATCCCACACCCCGCCCGGGCTGCGGAAATCCGGGATGCCCGATTCGGTACTCACGCCCGGCCCCGGTGAAGACGACGGTCCGGCGCGCTCGCACCGAACAGCGCCGCCAGGCGCTCGGCTCCGGTCACCGGCGCGTGCTTCGCGGCCCGCGAGCGGGCCTTCGCCGTCGACTTCGCGGGCCGTCGCGCGGGCCACCGGCGCGGCCTTCGCACGCGCCGGAGCGCGCTCGCTCGCCGGGCCGCGACGTGCGGCTCGTTGCGCCGGCCCACGCCGCCGCGGACCGCGGGCCCCTGCTCGATCAGCGCGATCCAGGCCGGCGAGATCCGGACGCCAGCTCAGGGGCAGCAGTTGTCGCGATACGCGGCCAGCGCGCGCAGCGCGGCGGATCCTTCCACGGCTTGAGCACGAAGACGCCGTCGACGGTCGTGCGGATCGAACGGCGCCTCGGCTCCGAGCGCCATCACGACGTACCGCCGGCTGAGCTTCGGGCATGGATAAGGTGCGCGCTAGGACTCGGCGACGATCATGAGAGGTGGCGGTAGGGTACCGCCGGCCGCGCCGGCGCCGCAAGGCTCCTCCGCGGCTCACGCAGGCGGCACGGCGGCGGCGCGTAGCGAGCCGCCCGACGCACCCACAGCACGCAGCCCACGAACACCGCGGCCGCGATCCGGCACCGCGATCAGATGGGCCCGGCGTCCCTGCAGCGTCATGCCCAGCGCCGTCTGCAGCGTGTAGAGGACGTTGTTCAGCGATGTGGCAGGGCGATCGCCGGCAGCGCGCTGCCGGTGGCCTCGACGATGTAGTCCCAGGTACAGCCCGAGCGCGAACGCGAGCACGATGTGCACGAGCGAGAGGTGTCGAAGTGCAGGACGCCGAACGCCGCGCTGGTCGTCAGCACCGAGGCGCGGGGCGACCAGGTGCTCGCGCAGGCGGGACTGCATGCAGCCGCGGAAGAAGCATCTCTTCCGCCGTCGCTCGCGATCAGCCCGAAGGACCACGACCGCGCTGAACAGATCGGGGCCCACCGTTCCCTCGAGCAGCGCGGCGAATGAGGACCAGCGTGGGGCTGTCGCCGAGCCTGATCACGATCGTCAGCGACTCGAGCGTCTGGCCGAGCGCGAGCAGGCCGAGCACCATCACCGCCGAGCGTGGGGCCGGTCTCCCAGCCGGCAGCAGGCGGCAAGCGCGCCGGCGTGAGCGGCCGGACCACCAGATCGAGCGAGGGTCAGGAGCAGTCCGGTCGAGCGCGGCGAGGCTGCCCGCCAGGAGTCCGGGCAGCGTGTGCCAGCAGCGTCGCCTCCGGCACGTCGGGTACATCGTGTCAGCGTCTCGATCGCGATCTGGGTCGTGGCGATGATGCCGGCCACGGCTGCCGCGTAGGTCGCGAAGACGTTGCCAGGGGCGGCCGGGATCGCTCGTCCATGCGATCCGGTCAGGCGGCCGGCGTCAGTCGCGCGGCGCGCGCGGGGTGAGACCCGCTCGACCGCCTGGCCGCAGTCGGAAGATCGTGGCCTCGTCGAACGGACGGCCGACGATCTGCAGGCCCAGCGGTCGGCCATCGGCCGAGAGCCCGCACGGCACCGCCAGCACCGGCAGCCCGAGGCCGTTGAACGGTCGCGTGAGACGCGAGAACCGCCCCATCCGCCGCACGATCTCCTCCACCGCCCCGGCCGTCACCGCCGCGAGCTCGCGGAGGCGGCTCCGGAATGGTCGGGCGTCAGGATCGCGTCGACCTCGCCGAAGACCTCCCCGACGAACTCGCGCGTCAGCTCGCGCGCGCAAGCGCCCCGCCTGCAGATAGTCGTGGGCGGAGACGTGCAGACCGATCTCCAGCCGGGCGCGGACCGCCGCGCCCAGCTCGTGCGGAGCCGCTCGCGCAGCACGCGCGAGTGGATGACGGCGCTCTCGGCGCGCGCCAGCACGTTGCACACGTCCACGATCCCGGCGGGATCGGGCAGCCGCAGCGGCACCACCTGCGCGCCGCGCGCCTGCGGCCGTGCGCGCCGCCGCCTCCACCGCCGCGCTTCACCTCGCCGGCGTCACGCCGTCGAAGTAGTAGTTCTCCGGGCAGCGCCAGGCGCAGTCCGCTCAGCGAGCCGTCGAGCCCGGCGAGGACGCTGCCGGCACCGGACGGCGGCTGCTGATCCCGTCGCGCGGGTCGTGGCCCGCGATCAGTCTCGAACATCAGCGCGCAGTCCTGCACGGTGCGCGTCATCGGACCCGAGGTGATCGAGCGCCCAGGAGAGCGCCATCGCGCCGGCCCGGCTCACGCGTCCCGTACGTCGGCTTCAGTCCGACGATGCCGCAGCGAGGCCGCCGGCAGGCGGATCGAGCCGCCCGGTGTCGGAGCCCAGCGCGCCGAAGGCCAGCTGGCGCCGCCGACGGCGCCGAGCCGCTCGAGGAGCCGCCGGAGATATGGCCGGCCTTCCACGTGGATTGTCGACGTTGCCGTGGTGCGGGTTGTCCCCGAAAGGGCCGAGCGCCAGCTCGGTCATGTTGAGCTTGCCGAGCGTCACCGCGCCGCCCGCGGCGGTCAGGCGGGCGACCGCCGTGGAATCCGTGCTCGCTCCGTGAAGTACTCGGCCGTCTTGGTCCCGCACGACGTGGGCAGGCCCACCACGTGGAAGAGATCCTTGTACGCGAGGCGGGACGCCGTGCAATGGCCCGCGCGCCGGGTTCCCGACGCCAGGTCGCCGTCGAGGCTGCGGGCGCGGGCCAGCGCGCCCCGCTCGGCATCCACCGTGATGAACGCGTGCAGCCGAGCATCGAGACGCGGCGATGCGATCCAGGCAGCCCTGGTGGCCTCGACGCGCGGAGATCTTGCGGCCGGCGATGGCGGCGGCCAGCTCCAGCCAGCGTGAGGTCAGTCACGCGGAGCGCCGCGCTCGAGCGCGACCTCGAAGTTGGACGGCTCCTCCGGTGAGGGCGAGATCGCGCGGCGGCGCGCTCGATGGCGCCCGCCAGCGCGGCGACATCGGCCTGGGCCTGGAGAGCCTTCGAGGGACCGGGCTCGCTCATGCGTGGCCGGATTTCAGCAGAGGGGGCCGGGCGCCGGCCCCTCTCGCGCGGAGACGGGGACTACTTCTTCTGCTTGTCGGCGCGCTGGCTCTGCTTGGCGATGACCTGATCCCTTGATCTTGTCGTAGGTCGCCGCCGGCACGACCTTCTTCTTCACGAGATCGTCCTTTGGCGGCGCGTACGGACGGTTCTCGACGATCTTCTTCGCGTAGGCGTCGCCGATCCCCGGCAGGGCCTTCAGCTCGTCCTCGCTGGCGGTGTTGAGGGTCCAGCGGGGCCTTCTGCTGTCCGACTTCGTCTCGGTCTTGGCCGCGCGGGCTCTGGCGATCGCGTCTTCATCTGGGCGCACTGACCCGGCGCGGCCAGGGCGGAAGCGCAGCGCAACAGCGAGGCCGACGATGAGCGCGACGATGCGAGTCATAGGCCAATCCTCCTTCGAAGGTCGTGTCGTTCAGGGTCGTCGTGGAGCGCTCGCCCCACTGTCGTCATCGCTACAACGTCGGCACACGGCACGCGCGAACGCTGGCGTCAGCGGTCGCCGGAGCCTCGCGCCCGTCGGCCGAGCGGTGAGCGGCTGACCGCGCGCTCGCCGCCCGGCCCGGCCACGCTTGCAGGTCCGCACCTGGTTCCGGGCGGCGTGCCGCCCACGCGCCGCGTCAGCTCGCTGGGGCTCTGGATCGGCGATGTTCTGGAACGCGACGATGACGGTCGCCCTCCCGGATCCCCGCGGCGGCCGCCGGCGAGCGCGGCACGACCTCGGCCACCACCGCGCCCTGCGCTGGGCTCGTCACCCTCGAGCGATCGGCTCACCTCGGGACTGACCGGCATCCGACGGCGACGCCGAGGTAGCCCCGCGTCACCCGGCCGTTGCTCGCGCAAGCTGGCAGGCAACACGTCCTTGGCGATGGTCGACTGGGATGGCGAAGCCGATGCCGACCGAGCCACCGCTCTGCGAGAAGATCGCTGAGTTGATGCCGATCAGGGCGCCCCGCGCGTCGACCAGCGGGCCCGCCGGAGTTGCCGGGTTGATCGACGCGTCGGTCTGGATGAAGTCGTCGTAGGGTCCGGCGCCGATGAAGCCGCTCCTTGGCGCTCACGATGCCGGTGGTCACGGTCTGCTCGAGCCCGAACGGGTTGCCGATCGCCACGACCGGCTCGCCGCACCTGCAAGCGGTCCGAGTCCCCGAACGCCAGCGTCGCCAGATCCGCTGCCAGTCGATCTTCAGCAGGGCGATGTCGGTCTTGGGATCGCTGCCGACCAGCCGGCCCCGATGCTCGCTGTGGTCGGCCAGCCGCACGACGATCTCGCTGGCGCCGCGCACGACGTGAAAGTTGGTGACGACGTAGCCGTCGGCGGAGGCGATGAATCCCGACCCCAGAGCTCTGCCGCGACTCGATTCCTGGCCCACCCTGGCGCGGCTCGCCGAAGTAGCGCCGGAAGAACTCGTCGGGTCCGCTCCGCTGCTCGCGCTGGTCGTGCTCACGTTGACGACCGCGGGCTTGACGACCTTCGCGAGCTCGACCCACAGCGCCAGCGCCTCCGGCGGCTTGGCGGTCCCCGGCTCGTCCTCCGCCAGAACGGTGCGGCGCTCACCCATGCCGCCGGCTTCTCACCTGCACCTGGACCGCGCCGGTCGCCACGAGCAGGCCGGCGATTCCGCCCAGCACGATCAGCGCGATCAGAAGCACGTCGCACGGCTCGTTGCCCTCCTCGTCCGCAGTCCAGCGTCATGCGGATACCCGTTCTACCGCGCGAACGCGACGCATGCCACGCACCGGCGAGCACGATCGTGGCCCCCGCCAGACGCGGTCCCAGTCGAGCCTGCGCAGCCACACGCTGCCGATCACCGCCGAGAGCACGATCGACAGCTCGCGGGCGCGGCGACGACGTAGCCGGTCTTCGACATGCGGAAGGCGAACAGCACGAGCGCGTGGTGAGGCCAGGGCGCTCATCACGGCCGCCGCCACGATCGTGCGCCACCCGGCCAGCTCGCGCCGCACGCGATCGGACCGGACCCACAGCAGCGGCGTCCCGAGCAGCGCGCGCAGCCGCCCTCGAGCAGCAGCATGTAGGCCACCGGGTTCCAGCCGGCCCACGCCGGCCTTGTCGAGGATGGAATAGGCGGCGATCGTCAGCCCCGTCAGCACCGGCCACAGGATCGCCCGGCCCGGCCACGAGGCCGTGCCGGCGGGCAGACGTGCAGGCTCACGATCACCGAGGACGACGAGCGCCACCCCGGCCGTGCCCAGCGCCAGAGAGGCGCTCGTCGAACACCACGAAGCGCCACGATCGTGGACCAGCGCGACGCCTACGCCCCGGGCCACGTGGGACAGAGCGAGTGAGTGGGCGCTCGATAGCCGTAGCGCGGCCCAGCGCGTAGAAGTGCAGCGTGTGCAGCAGGATCGTGCCGCCCACGAACGGCAGCGCCGGGACGACGCAGGCCATCCCGCGCGCCAGGATCCGCAGATCCGAAGCGGCAGAAGGGCCAGCGTGGTGCCACGGGTCGCGTCACCTGTAGAAGACACACTCACCGGGTCCCGCCCGCGCGTTGGCGTAGCAGCGATTCCAGCCGGCATGCAGGCCGGCCGCGCAGTATCACGAGTGACAGCGAGAGGCGAGGGTCACGCGTCAGGCCCGGCGGCGAACGGGCACTGATCTCGACTCAGCAGCCGAGCTCCTGCAGACACGCGGCGAACGCCTCGACCACCCCCCGCCATGACTCCTGGGTGAGGCGTGCTCATGTTGGACACGCGGAAGGCGTAGCGTCCGGATCTCCCCCTGCCCGGCATAGATGATGTAGCCGCGGCGCTTCACGGCCGTGCAGGCGTCGTACCGTCAGCCCCGGCTTGAGCCGGAAGGTCGTGAGGATGGACGGGAGCGCGCGCCCTCGGCACCAGGATCTTCGAGCCGAGCGCGGTCATTCCGCGCCGCAGCACGCGGCAGTTCTCGGCGTAACGCGCGATGTGGTGCGTCCACGCCCTCTTCACCCAGCTCTGACCAGCGCCTCGCGCAGTGGCGTGCAGGACCTGCACGGCCGGGGTGAAGGGCGTGTTGTCGCGCTCCTGGGTCGCCCAGTGCTGATACAGATCGAGGTAGAGCGCTGCGCGCCGGTCGACCACCGAGCGCCTCGAGCGCCGCGCGGCGGCCCAGCGACGAACGAGATCCCGGGAATCGCCTGCAGGCACTTGTTGGCGCTGGCCGTGACACGTCGATCCCCTCGCGAGCCCATCGCCGAGGAGGCTCGCCGAAGAGACCGCTGGTGGCGTCCACGATCAGCCGCCGGCCGGCGGCGACGGCCACGTCCGCGAGCCGCTCACGGGATTGAGCAGCCCCGTCGTGGTCTCGTGGTGCACGACCGAGACGTGGCTGATCTCGGGTGGTCTGCAGCCGGCGGGCGGCGTCGGCCGGCGGCACCGGCGTGGTGAAGTCGTGGCTCAGCACCTCGGCCGTGATCCCGGACGCGCGGCAGATGCGCAGCATGCGGTCGCCGTACACGCCGTTGTCGACCACGAGCACCGAGCTGTCTGCGCGCGGCACCGCTGCGAGGTGAGCGCCGCCTCCACCGCCGCGGTGCCCGAGCCGGTGAAGAGCACGGCCCCGAACGTCCGAGCTTCGATGCCGAGCAACCGCGACCAGGCGCTGCCTACCCTCGCATGACCTCGAAGAACTCCGCTCGCGGTGGCACAGGTCGGGCGTCCTGCAGCGCCTGGCGCACCCGCAGGCTCGTGTTGGCGGGCCCAGGATTCAGGAGAATCCATCCCCGCTCGGCCATTTCAGATGACCTGGTTCAGGGCGAGGTCGAAGGCGTCAGTTCCGCAGGCGCTCCCGGCCGGCGCTCGGCGGGCCTCGCCGGTTGAGCAGCAACGGCACCTGCTGCTCGGTGAGGCCGCCGTGCGAGCGCAGCGGGGCGTCAGAGGCCCGAGAGATCGTGCCGGCTCAGTGCAGTACCGAGCACTGTGTGGCGCTCCGAGATCACCACCAGGTCACCCATTCTGATCGGGCGGCAGCTCGAACCGGGCGCACGCTTGATCGCGATCGAGGACCACCTCGATCCCGGGCAGCGCGGCTAAGGCGCTTGCCGAGCCCGGCCGTCGGCGCGGACAGGCAGGTAGATCGTGGCAAAGGAGCCGAGCGCGCGTGGTGCACGACGTAGGGGTCGGTGATGGGGCAGGATCACGCGCGCCTGCCCCGCCCCGAGCCACGCGTCGAGCTGATCTTGCAGATAGATGCACCCGCGGCGACGTCCCGCAGCGTCGGTCTTGGCGTTCCATCCCGTGGTCGGCGGTCAGCGCGATCGTGGCGCCCAGCGCGTCCAGCTGGCCGAGGTAGCGCGTCCATCATGCGGTAGAACGCGTCGGCCTCCGGCGTGCCGGGCGCGTGCTTGTGCTGCACGTAGTCGGTGGTCGACAGGTAACATGATGTCGCGGCCGCTGCGACTCGAAGAGACGCACCCCGGCGGCGAACACGAACTCCCGAAAGGTCGGCGCTGTGCCACCGACGGCGGCGGCCGCCTGACGAACTGTAGCGCCCCCTGCAGGCCGTGCTCCTCGCGCGTCGTCTCGTCGGCCTTCTCTGCTGAAAAGCACACTCCGCATGCCGTGGCCAGGCAGGCGGCGGAGCTTGTCCTTGGCGGTGACCGACCGCCAGGGGACGCGCCGGCCCGGGCGAAGGTGGCCAGGATCGTCTCGGCGCGCGCAGATGCTCGGGATCGTTCATCGTGACTTCGACGCCGGCATCGCGGGATCGGCAAGTCAATTGCCGCAGATGCCGTGCACCGACGGGGGCACGCCCGTGACGATCGAGATTGTTGGGGCTGGTGAAGGTCGGCACCACCGCATCGGCCAAGCCGGGCGGTGCCGCCGGCCAGCACCGAGGCCAGCCATGGCACCGCACCGCTCGCGGCCAGCCCGGATGGCACGCAGTCGGGCCTCGCAGCCGTCCACGCACACCACCACCACGAGCGGACGGTCGGACACGCTCGTAGGTCCGGCCATTGACCTGGATCGGCACACGGCTCGCGCTCACGGGTTCCCCTCCTGGCGCGCAGGTCAGCGCCGCGAGCCAGCGCGGGCGCGGGCGCCCGCAAAGTCATAACGCGCACCGGCAGTCGAGTCGGCCGAAACGGGCCAAGCAGACCGAACGGGAATGCGCGCGGGTCAGTGGCAGACGCGAACCGGGCCTGCGCGGCCTGGGCCACCGATTCGACGAGGTGCGCCGGATCGATCGGCTTGGCCGCCCAGCCTTGAAAGCCGGCGGCCAGCGCCCTGCTCGCGGTCAGTCGGCGCCGGCGAGGCGGTGACGGCCACCACCGGCGGCGCGGTGCGCCCCGACATCCGCCTCGCGATCCCGCACGCGGGCCATCAGGTCGTAGCCGGTGCCGTCCGGCATGCCGATGTCGCTGATCGAGGACGTCGACGTCGGAGTGGCCAGCGCCGCCAGCGCGGCGCCGATCGAGCCCACGATGTACACGACGGCGCCCTGGCCTGCAGCACCTGTCCGGTCATCAGGTCGAAGCCGTGTCGCCGTGATCCTCAGCGACGAGCACACGGATCCCGTTCAGCGTGGACCGTCCGGTCACCTCCACGCTCGTCTGGGTGACCGGGTGAGCGACCGCGGGCGGTCGGCGCCGCAACCGGCAGCCACACACTGAATGTCGCCGCCCTGCCCCGACCCCGGGCTCGCTGACGCTCACGACGCCGCCGTGCAGCTCGCTCAGGTGTCGCACGATCGTCAGGCCGAGCCCGAGCCCACCGTGGCGGCGTGTGATGGTGCTGTCGGCCTGGCGAAAGCGGTCGAAGATCTGCGGCACCACGCTCGGCTCGATCCCGATGCCGGTGTCACGCGACGGTCAGTCACCGCCTCGGCCCTCTGCGCCGGGTCAGCCGCACGCGGACCAGGCCGCCACCGGGCGTTGAACTTCGACCGCGTTGGTGACCAGGCTTCGAGACGATCTGACCCAGGCGGAGGGATCGCCGAGCACGGCGCGCCGCCAACCTCTGCGCGATCTCGAGCCGTACGCCTGTACCCTCGGCGTCGCTGCGCGATGACTCCACCGCCTCTTCCACGATCGGCGCCAGCTCGACCTCGTAGCAGTCGAGCTGGAGCTTCGCCGGCGGCATGATACGGAGACGTCGAGTGAGATCGTTGATGAGCTGCGCCTGGATCCGCGTGTTGCGTCGACGACCTCCAGCGCCTGCCCGAGCGCTCCGGAGGGTCAGCTTGCTCGTCCGCAGCAGACGCAGCCAGCCGAGCATCGACGTCAGCGGGGTCCGCAGCTCGTGGGAGAGCACGGCCAGGAAATCGTCCTGGGCGCGGTTGGCGTTCTCCGCGTCCGGGCGCGCCGCTCGGCCTGTTGATAGGGCCCGGCGTTGCGCAGCGCGATGGCGGCGTGGTCCCCACCCGCAGCAGGACCTCCTGGTCGCGCTCCGTGAACGGCACGGCCGCGGCGGCGGTTGTCGCAATAGATCAGCCCCTCGACGCGGCACCCCCATCGGATCGGCGCCACGACCACGCGACGCTGCCCTCCTCGCGGATCATCCCGGCGTAGTCGGGGTGCAGGCGCGGGATCGGCGCATGACGTCGTCGGTGCGGACGGGCCGGCCCGTCGCCAGCACCCTCCCGCCGGCGAGTCCCTTGCCGGCGACCAGCACCACCGTCTTCGTGACCGCGGACGCGCGTCCCGACGGTGTAGCGATAGACCATGCCGCCGCGCCCGGCGTCCCACGGCGCGATGCGGGCCAGGTCCACGCCCGCAGAGCTCTTTGGCCGCGACGGCGACCCGCCCCAGCACCGGTGTCGAGGATCGCAGCGAGCCATTGATGGCCTGCGCCAGGTCGGCCAGCATTTCGGCTTCCGCCGTCGGGCGCTCGCCTCCTCGTAGAGCCGCGTTCTCCAGCGCAACGGCGGCGTGGTCGGCGAAGGCCTGCGCCAGCCGCGATGTCTGCGGCCCGAACCATCGCGGCCGAGCTCGGACGACCATCGCGAAGGCCCCGATGATCCGGCCGGACACGCTGAACGGCACCGCTCAGCACGGCCCGATACGGCGCCTGCTCGATCCCATCGCCGTCGTGTCCGGGCGAGGCAAGCTCACCCTGGGGATCCTCCGAGCGACGTTGACGCTCGTCACCGGCGCCGCGCGCGACGGCCAGACCGGCGACGCCAGCGCCCGGAGGCACGACGCCAGCGGCCTTCAGCTCGCCCATGTCGCCCGAGACCGCGAGGCGCCACGAGCGCACCAGATTCTTCACGAGGCGGTAGGCGGTGGCGGCGATACCCGCCCAGCAGGATCCGGGACAGCTCGGCGATCCGGTGGGCCACCGCGTCGGGCTCCAGTCGCTGCGTGAGCAGCCGTCCCAGGTCGGCCATGGCCTCGGCTTCGTGAGCGCCGGCGCTGCTCAGAGATCGGCAGGCCCGCGCTCGCCCTCGGCGCGCCGCGCCTCCGGTAGAGATCGCTGATCACCGCGATGACGCCGTGGACCCGTCCGTCGGGGCGTCGGGGGCGTAGCTCACCTGGAGCTGACGGAGATCACCGCGCGCTCAGCGATCCGGACACCTCGAACGTGCTCGAGTGGCCGGCCAGCGCGGCCTCAGATGGGGCTGCAGCGCCTCCGCGCGCTCGGTGCCGATGAGCCTCGGCGAGCCGGCGGCCCACGATGTCCTCGGAGCGCCAGGCCGTACCGCTGCGGCGAAGGCCTGAGTTGGAAAAACCGGAAGCGCTCGTCGCGGTCGATGATAGTAGATCGGGTCGGCGCAGCGTCGATGATCATGCGAGCCGCCGCGCGCTCGCCCTGGCCCGCGCCTGCGCCACGCGCCGCGGCCGGCGATGAGCCAGGCCATGGGGATCGTCACCGCACGCCGAAGAGCGCCAGCCACCGAGGCATCCGCGGCGGCGCATCGCCGAGAGCGGATGGCTCGGCGACAGGGAAGAAGGCGTGGATGACCACCGGCGCTGAAACGCGATGCTCAGCCAGAGCCGGCGCCAAAACCACGCTGAGCCAGGCGACGGCAAGATCGCCGCGACGAACGGCGGACTGGGACACCTGGTCAGATGATATCGGCTGAGCGGCAGGCCAGCGAGGCCCGAGTGCCAGCGCCCGGCATCGCCAGCGCGAACACCCACCGCGCGAGCGTCCCCGGCTACGGCTAGTCGCCATCACAAGAGTCACGGCCGAGCGGTCCGAGATCGAGGTTGAGGTCGTCGGGCGACAGGCCGAGCAGCGACCGGCCAGGTCGCTGCACGGTCTCCTCCAGGCGCATCAGCGCCAGTCCGATGTCCTCGATCTCCTCGCGCGGTGAGCGTGTCGCGCTCCATGCGCCGGATCGCCTGCCGCTCGAGAGCCGGCGCAGGAGCTCCACCAGCGTGAGCACCGAGCCGGGCGACCGAGCGCTGGACGTCCTCCGCATCGGCGTTCCAGCGCTGCGGGCTGGCCGCCTGACGCTCGAGCTCCGCGCGCGGCGACCTCGATCTCGCGCACCTCGATGGGCGGCACGCCGCTCGCTCACGCGGCCTCGCGCTGAACGCGCTACGGCAGCCACGGGCCCGTCACCGCTCACGCGCCGAGGGGTGCAGGCGCGGCGCCGCGGCCTCGACCTCGGCGAGGTACCGCGCACTCTGCCCCCGGGGCACGAGATGCTGGACGGTGGCCAGCAGCGGCGGTCGATCGTGGCGCTCGGCGCGCTCGGCCCGGACGAGCGCGCCGAGGCAGTGACGCAGCGCCTCGGCCTGGGCACCTGACGCGCCCGGCGGCGCGCACGCCAGGTATCGGGCGCCGGGGCCGGGCTCTGCTCCGGCGGCCTCGGCGAGCCGGCGCCGCCTGCTCGCCCACGCGCAGCGTCATCTGCTCGCAGCCCGCCACCTGCGCGAGCGCCTGCGCCAGCTCACCGCGGCGCGGAGACCACGCCTCCGCCAGCGCGGCGTCGTCGGCCCAGCAGGGTGCGCCGAAGGCGCGCGGGCAGGACCGCGTCCACGCCGGTCGCGAGCCAGCCAGCACGGCGTCCTGCGCGGTCAGCGTCGTCCGTGCTCGGCGGCAGCGCCTCGGGACGTCACCGACGAGCGCCAGCAGCCCGCCGATCTCGACGATGCGCAGCGGCTCATCGCAGACACCGACGCCGGGACCGGCGGCGGGCGTCGCACCCAGCAGGGCGTACAGGTACACGCCGCTCTGCCGGCGCTCACCGATGACCCGATCGGCCGAGCACAGGAGCGCGCTCACTCGCGGGTACACGAGGTCGACCCCGGCCGAGCCCAGCATCACCTCACCCGAGAGATCACCGCCGCGATGTGAGGAGGCGTTGTCGACCAGGTCGAGGAGCGAGCTATCGGTCGTGTCGAGCACCTCGCGGGCCGTCGCGCGAGACGGCGTGCTCTATCGCGCGTCCGCCACGAAGCGTGTAGGGTGGCCCACGGACGCTGTCAGCTCCAGATGGTAGCCCTTGGCGCGCAGCTCGCCGGCGGCCGGCGGATGTGGTGCGCTTGAACGCGGTCGCGCGGTCCGCCGGGACCAGGAGCGCGGCGTCGAGCAACGGCAGCCGCGTGCCGTCCAGCTCGGCCGCCGGGCGCCGGCGCGTGGCATCGGCCACGGCCGGCCAGCGTCTCGAAGGAGGGCCTCCGCCGCCGCCCGCCCTTCGCGCAGAAGCGCCTGCGCCGCATCGCGCTCGTGCTTCTTGCTTGCAGCGAGGAATCGCGTCCCCGCCCGCGCGCCTCGTCCGCGCGCGGCCGGTCGTCGCCGTAGCTGGCGGCGCGCCAGCATCGGCGTCGAGGCGCGCATGCGCACCCCACTCGTGGCGGCCGGCGACGCGGTCGAGCACGCGGCGGATGCGCCCCTCGCCAGCGCCCACGTCGGCCACGCGCACGCGGCCGTCTTCGGTGAAGAGCGTGAACAGCTTCATCGGCAGCGTGGTCCGCCGCCGCGCGAAGTGCTCCACCACCCGGGCATGGGCCGCGCCCCTCAGGGCTGACCCACTCAGATCCCGCAGCCCGCGCTCGATCGGCGTCCGCCGTACTGGCCCAGCGCGCGCGTCGCGCCGCAACCAGCCAGAGGTCGCTGGCGCCGCCTGGAGCAGCCGGAGCGCGCTGGTGCCGGAGTAGATCCGCGGGGGCGCCGGCCACCGAGGGTCGGCGATCGCCCTGGACCAGGCAATAGAGATGCGTGGCGGATCCGCGGCTCGTCTTCATTCGGGATGCGTCCCGCACGCGACCACGCACTCGGAGCGCCGCCACGCCCGCGCGGCGGCGGCGTGACCGCCGGTGAGCCGATGATACTCCACGCGCGCGCCGTCGTCGCGGCCTGCCGCCGCCCAGCCGGGCCCGCCACTGCCGCTTCGATGCCGCCGCACTTCGCAGCGCCGGCACTAGCAGCAATACGTAACTGA
>ERZ1370068.6256-contig-5250_pt1 | contig 46684 bp, 85 predicted proteins | sample MGYA00561227_ERZ1370068 | MGnify/ENA primary metagenome ERZ1370068 (study PRJEB38410, sample SAMEA6850437) | metagenome | study: Metagenomic assessment of the ecological functions of the soil: analysis of the soil microbiota associated with the... | reverse complement strand
TGTACTTCGTTCAGTTACGTATTGCTCGTCAAATCTGGGCGTTGCCACAGTTCGATCCGGCACTGACGAGGCGCGCACGCTTGTCCGAGATCCGGACTCGAGAGTCGGAAGCGGCGATTACGCAGCGCGCAACCCTGAGCCCGGAATCGAACTGCGGCGGGAGACCCTACCAGTTCATCATGGCCCCACATGGCGGTCGCATTTCAAGAATACCCGGGCGCCCGCCCGCTACTACCGCTGACCCGAAGCGTGCCACAAGTCGTTTCCGTGCACGCCCGCTCCACATGCTGCGGCGGTATGGCCCGAATTCAACTACCACTTGGGCTGCGTCCGGGCCTTACAAGGCACCAGCACCGGCGGAAACATCGCAAGCGGCGACGACAGCACCGCTCACCGTAGTAAAGAGTTGGTCGGTCCCGCCGACGCCACCCGCACCGTCTGCGCTCGATGAGGCGAAGCGTCTGGGGTCGATAACCGCCCGCTCGAGCGGATTGAATTTGCTCAGCGACATCTCCGGCGGATTCCGGTCGCTCATGGACCGCATGGTGGGCAACACGCCGGTGACGAAGATCACCGGAGGTGGGTGGTGGGTTCCGGCACGGACGCCAGCAGAACGAAAACGCAGGGGCCGCAATCGGCGAGCCGCGCAAGGCGTCGCTGCGGAGCCTCGAGCGCATGCGCCAGGAGCTGATCAGGCGGACGCGATGCTCCACGGCGATATCAACACCGCCGCGGATCATCTCTGGTTTTCCCTACCGGTTCGCCGGCGCTGCGGGCGAACGGATGGGCCGAACGCCCGTGCAAAGGGGATATCAAAGGCGCATTCGCCGATGCTGCGTCTGGCAGTCTGCTACCGTTCGCCGCGGAGCCTGCCATCAGCGGAACCAGGGCAGCGATAGAGCGGCGCCGGGAAGCAGCGGCGACCACAGGTGCCGTAACCAAGGCAGCGGTAAAGGCCGGTGGTAGGGACGTAGCCGTGGGCGCAGGCAAGACGGCGTTAGGCGCGGCACTGGCGAAAGGCCGGACCTCTCGGCGAAATCTGGAGATCTGCTGCCGGCGTCCCGGTTGTTAAGAGCGGTCTTAAGCAGATGGGACGCGGAGTCAGGGCCGGATACTCCGGCAGGCAAGCAAGCGCTCGCGGACCGGGCTGCAGCGCCACCAGGCTGCCGCGGCGCCGGTAGTGGAAGTACCGCCGCTTCAATTGGGGCCAGGACCCGTCATTCCACCTGCGCCGCCCGACGCGAGTTTCGTCCGCGGTGTTCCCGCGCAATACGCGCAGCCGGAACCGGTCCCGCCGTCGCGGCAACTTGGGCCAGGGCCAATCGTCACACCGCCGCCGCCTGACGCCAGTTTCGTGCGCGCCGTTCCCGCCGAATACCCGCCCGTCGAGTTCACTCCGCAAGAGCAGGCGCTCGCGGACCACATACTGCAGAACGTCGAGCCGCAAGCGCGCGCCAACCGCGCAGCCGCCGTCACCGGCACCGGCCGCCGCTCCCAAGCCCGCGGCCGCGGAACTCGCGCAGCAGTTCGAGGCCACGACCCGCCCGGACCGCATGCTCGATTTCCTGAAACGGATGGATCCCGAGATCACGCGCCGCCGGCCATCGACAACCTGGACCCCAACCAGTGGGAGCTCGTGGCGCGCGGCGCCGGCAGCCCGGCCGGCACGATTCCGACGCCCGAAGACATCGCGGCGGTGCGCGGCAACCTCGCGCAGTCCGAAGGCGCATCGCAGATCACCGCAAAGACTCCGGAAGCGGCAAAGGCTCAGTTCGAACAGAAGCGCGAGACGCGCACCCGTATCGAACCGGACCGCGATGGCTACGCGGTTTCGAGATGCCTTGATGAAAGAAGGCATCACTGCCGACGACGTCGCGAAGATCGAACCGGGCTATGTGAGTACTCAAACGCTACAGAACTGCGCATGCGGGCCCAGGTGGGGCAACATCGCCGAGCACCTCGGCGAAAAGAGCCCAGTGCGCAGACCGTAGCCGAGATCGTGCGGCCAGATGCGCGAACAGGCAGTCACGCCAATCCGGTAACCCCACCGTCATTCTCCTAGCGCGGCGCCCCGTACGGCGCCCCGCGCTTTGCCGTCTGCGCACTGGCTCGCCTCGGTGAGCCAGGCCTCTGCCGATTAGTGCTGTCCGTTGCCGCCGCGCTCGAGAAAGCGTTTCAGTAATATCCTCGTTGACCAGTTGGGCGCGCCGCGATCTTGGTGACGTAATCATCGAGTTCGGCCATCTTCTCCGCGGTGTTTCGCATTCGCGAGTTCGTTGGCTTCCAGCCACTGCTGGTGTTCTTTGAGCCGCGTTTCTGTGGCGCAGTGGGTCTGGCCGCTGTCCACGGTCTGCGCATCTTTCAGTTGTTTGACGATCTCTTCAGTGTCACTTGCCCTCCCACCAACGCCTGCAATCAGCGCGGCCAGCTCCGGCGTCTGGTGGAACCACCGCCGTTGTCGCGCGCACTGGCGAACTTCGTGAAGTAACCGCTCCGTCTTCGCGAACCCGGAATCGAGCCTAACAGGCGAATCACGAGGTACTGGGGCGCAGCGTGCCTGAACTCGAGAACCGCGCGCGTGGCCGCGTTGAGAATCCGATCTTCACGTCGCTGTCCGTCCCCAGTCTCCACGGAAGTAGACATGGCCCTGATACTGGGACCGGGGCGGCTTCCTGCCCCTTCCCGCACATAAGTGGTTTCAAACGCATCCCGGTCCAGTGCGTTCTTTTCAACTCTTTTCGTGCGCGCCACCGGTTCGGCGTAAAAGTCGCAATCCATTTCATCCGCAGCCAGTGCAATCTGATCGCGGGGCGGCAGACATCCCGTTGACGACTCGGGCCTTCGCTAGCATCTTCTAACGGTAGGCATAGGACATTGTCGGAGATACATCCAACTTTCGCCCGATATCAAGAATTGATCGCCGTGGATCAGACAGAATCGCCGTCACGCACGTATGCCGCAAAGTATCAAAGTGGGCCTTTTTCCGAGGAGTTTGGGCTTTCTTGCAATAAGCTTCTATCAGCTTCTGAAAGTCCGCACATCGGGATATTCGATCGCCACGGCTCGATAGGAAGAGAGGGGCCCGATGCACCCTCTTTTTCGCACCCAGAAACGAAGCGCCTGGCGTAGCCGCCCTGTCGAGTATATCGCTTCGCCCTTCCTCCCGGAGGTAAGTTCGTCCAATCCCCGAGATGATCGAGCGCCATTCCTGCCGTATGTTCATAGTCGGCAAATTGAAGCGAAGAGATCTCCGATGGCCGTAACCCGTGGTGATACCCCAAACGCGGAATATGGCTCGATCCCGTGTCTCTTTGATCACGCAGAACAAAGTTTTCCATCTCGTTTGCTGTCAGGATGACCTTGAACGTCTCTTCGTTGGCGGACATGGTGTTTGCGCTTCATACTCCGTTAGCAAGTGATTATAGCCATTATACGCAACATTAGTCCGTAGACCTAGGAATGATATGCCTACTGAAAATACAAGGCTTAACCATCAAACTGGTGTGGTGACGCAACATAATGCTAATTCTGTTGCGTTAGGGCGCACGCCGCAAAACTCTCCTAAATATATGATTTCAGGGCAGATACGAGCGCTCTTTAAGGGCATAACAGCCCCAAGGGACATGGCGATCTTCCGTGTCGCGTACCATCATGGTCTACGCGCCAGCGAAGCTCGGCACGATCCAGATGAGGGATTACCGGCCCGGTAAACACGTCGATGAAGACCATCTCTATATCGACAGGCTGAAGGGTTCAATAGGCGGGGATGTTCTGCTGGTACCGGCGGCGGCGCACGCGATCCGCGCCTGGATCAAGAAACGGGGCTGGGCGGATGGCCCTATGTTTCTTTCAAAGAAAAAGACGCCGATCTCGCGCTATCAGCTTCATCGACTCATGCACTTCTACGCTGACAAGGCAGGCATTCCTGAGGATCGAGCGCATTTTCACGCCTTGAAGCATTCTTGCGCTACTTCCATGCTCTCTGACCTCAGGAATCCATCCTCGACGTCAAGAAGCATCTGGGCCATGCTGACATCCGATCGGGACAATGATCTACGGCGACCTTACGGAGCAGGCGAACGAAGAGCGGGCGAAGCGCCCTCAAGAACTGGAAATAAAAATAGACAAACACCACCGTTTGTCTTAATTTGTCGACACTCTGGAGACTGCGCAACATTCCGCATTTTGTGGCCTTCGGCCACGTCCACCGCAACAGATGCGACGAAAACCCGCCCCGCAAAACACCCACGTTTTGCGACGCACGCCAATAGCCACAGTCGTTTAACGCAGTTTTGATTGGAGAACCTGCCATCGGTCATCCGAACGCTCAAGCGTGCCATCAGGCCACAGATACGCAATCGTCCCATCTTTCAGGCTACAAGTCCAATCGATGGCCAGTGCCTCCCCTCGACCACGCCTTTTCGATATCGAGTTCAGGCAACCGCTTTTTGCAATTTCGCTACTTTCTTCCGGACTGAGAACGCTTCGGCTCATCCCGTCTTCTTCTCGTCTTCTTCTTTGCGCCTGATCTCGAGCAGCCGCGCCCGTGCCTGCTCGAGCCGCTCGACGAGGTTGATCGAGCCAGAGTGCTCCTGCACGATATGCTCGCGGTAGAGCTTCGGCCGGAAGCGTTTACCGCAAGCGCGATGGCTCAGCTGGTTGTCGTAGTCGACCTCATAGACCAGGTGGCCGTCGCGCGTCTTCACGGGCTTGCCGCGCCAGAAGAGCTGCCGCTTCGTTCCGTTGATCGCGCGGTCCACGAGCACGTCCTCGATTTCCTGGCCCACGCGGTCCTGCAACGCTTCGAACGCCTTGCGGTATTCGGCATCGGAGTTCCACCGCCGGTAGTGCAGTGCCTTGTTGATGCCGGCGGCCTTCGCCGCGGCCGTCACGCTGCCGCAGCCGGCGTAGGCCTCGAGGAACTTGGCTACGCGGGACGGGGTGCTTTTCTTCTCGGGCATTGAGGCTATTGTACGGCCTTAGCGTCCATGCGTCGAGATCAAGTCGCCGATGGCAGTGACGAGTTTTGCCGATGCGTTCGTCAGAAGACGATCTCGTTCTTTGAACTCGCCACGCATTTGATGATCTCGTTCTTTGAACTCGCCACGCATTTCCGCGAATCCTGCCTTGTTCTCCACGGCCATCTGTTCAATTGCCTTTGACGTGCGCTCAATCTGCATCCACGTAGCATTAACCTGGCTCTCCATATCGCGCTTCCAGGCGATATGAGCCGCGCGGTCATCCCTCGCCATCTGCACGTGTTCAGCGTGCAGGCGCTCGATCTGTTCAATCCGTTCCTCTACGGTCATAGCTTTACCAGCGCCTCGAGCGCATCCTGGGTGTCGATTTCGCCTTCCCAGTAGGCGATGAGGGTAGCGCGGTTGCGCTCGATCCACTGGCGCAGTTGCTCGAAATCGCCGGAACTCATCGAGCCCTCACGACGTGGACATCGGGGCGGATACCCACCGAGGATCATTTCAGTGGGCATGGCCTTGGTGTTGCGCGACACCTGACGCACACGTCATGACGTGCGCCGCCCCGGCACGAAATCCAAACAACGAACGGCGAGCCGGTGTGCTTTGGGAAAAGATTCGACATGAGATAGTAATCCAGATCTTCGAGCGCCTTCATTTCTTCTTCCCCCACCTGGCGGCCGCCGCCCTCGCAGCGCTCGCACTGCGCTGCGCTTGGTCATGGTTTTGAGTCGGCCTTTACCGCCTTTAGCGGAGAGTGCCACCCGCTCTTCTTCCGTTAGTGTTGCCATGCGGCGTTTGCCAGTGATACGGCTGCCGCATTTTTCTTTTATCACGCCACTATTCTAACCTGCGCTGGTCCGTTGTGGAAACCACCCGCAGATTTCACCCCTTTCCCTCTTGCGTTTGCACCGCTTTGCTTCGCATACACTGGTTTAGAGCCGAGGGGCTTTAAACCGGAGAAGAAACAATGGAACTCATCGACTACATAGACGCAGACGAAGGCCGCGATTTCGCCGCCGCCGACCGCTGCGAGAACTGCGGACGCGGAGGCGAGCGCCTGACGCGCGTTCCCGAGTTCGACTACATGGGCTGCGACGACTGCATGGAAGAAGCGCTCGCCGTGATCGAACGCGCAGGGATTGCGAGACATATCAACGTCCGCGTCGAGACTTTCGGGGACGTCAACGGGGATTCACCCTGCGGTCCGCTACTTCGAGAAATCACCTTGCCGCGACTGCGGCGAGGGACCTGGTCGAGCTGCAAGGGCGGGCTGGTCGCCCTGCAAAAGGACAGGCAGCGTAATGAAGACCAATCAACCCCAAAGGAATCCCGGCAGCCGCGTTTCGTCGCGGCCTTGTCAACCACTGGCGCGGGACGGAACGCTCGGCGAGTGCGGCGAGAAGCTGATCGAGAAGTTCACTGTGGTCGAACGCTGGGACGGGCAGAAGTGGATCGAGTAGTCGCCTCGAGTGGGACGGAACTGCAGTACAAGGAGATTAGCTAATGAGCGACATCATCAAGTTCGAATTCGACCGCCCGGTGGAGGTCGCGCTGCGCTTCAACGAGCCGCGCGTCTTCCCCAGCCAGTTCGACGGCGGCGACGACCGCCACATGTTCTCGACCACGGACGGCCGCGTGATGTACGTCACGCCGCTCACCTCGGCCCGCATCGCGGCGCTGAAACTGTCGCAGGGCGAGTGCTTCTTCATCTGCAAGCGCAAGAACGGCCGCCTGACGGAGTACGAAGTCTCACGCGAGACAAGCGAGCCCATCGAACCGGCCGCGCCGAAGCCGCCGCGGCCGCCCGCGCCTTTCAAGACGAAACTCCCCCGAACGCGCGTATTACAAGCCCGAGCTTTCGCCGGCCGCCGAAGCCACGCTCGAGGAGCAGCTCCAGGCGTCGATCGACATGGTCAACCGCCGCAAGGCGGGAGAGCAGGGCGACGGGACGCTCGCCGTCATGGCGCCGCCAGCGGCCGCGGTCCGAGGCGCAGCCGCGCTCGGTCGAAAGCCGCGGCGCCGGTGAAGATCCCGATGGACCGCGCAGTGGTTGACGCCGTTCGCATGGTGCAGGCCGCGATGAAGGAGTGCAACGAACAGTGGAGCGACCAGGCGCGGCAGGATCTGGTTTCTACGATCCTGATCGGCGCACAACGCGAGGGCTGGATTCAGTGCTGGGGCCGATAATGGTCTTGCTGCCTGCTATCAGGTAATCAGTATTCTTTTGGACGACATCGCCATAGAGTTTCTGTATTTTCGCGCGGGCTTGGGGCGTCGCACGGTCTTCGCCGAAATCGCGAAAGTCAGGAGGTTCATCGAGGGCAAGGCCAAGCGTCAGACTATCTGATGGCTACGGACGCCACGGTTCCCACTTCCTCTTTGCCAGCATGATGCTCCGGAATCCAGAAGACCGCGCGGGTTCGGATTGCCGAATAACCTGCGCCTTTGGTGCTAATCAGCGTAATGCCCCGCACCCAGTGGAAGCGCATGCTATATCAGGATTCTGCTGCGGCGACATCGCCGTTGTAGCGCGCCGGGTCTTGGGTGCATCATCGACACCTGGATCTCATGCCAGACGCTGAACGGCGCTTGCCGGTCGTCGGTGTCCCATGCTTTGGCTGAGAGCCGTTCGAAAGGTTCAACCAGGCGAGCATTGGCACAATTCATGCGGGCGAATGTGTGCAGCATCCATCCTTCCCGGAGCTTTAACATCTCTTTTGTCTTTGTTCCAGTTTTTCGAGGGACGGAGTCTCACCATCGTAAATGGCCGGAAACTGACGGAAGAGGAGAGAAAATTGCCAGATGCGTCCAGCCGGTAGATGATAGTGCCGGAACAACAAGCGCTGCCCTCCGGGTATGGAACGCAGTGGCATTGATGATGGTGGCTGGCGCATCCTTCTGAATAAACTCCACAAAGCGCATCGTCCAAGTTTGATCCGTGCAGAAGCTCCTGAAGGTTGGCTTTTACTTCGCTGCGTAGGGCCAGCATGACCGTGCGCTGTGCGTTTTCCCCGAGTGTTGACTCTAACCACATGGTTCGATACGGAGGCGTTTGGTCTGGGGATTTCGTGAAACTTGATGATCCGTATCCAGGCATCACCGTCGCGTTGTTCTGTCGGTGGCACGATGTCCTCCCAGACTTTTGCGCGTTGACTAGGATCGTGTCGCGTAGAACAGCAAGGACTTTGTGTAGTTGAGCAATTCAAAGTATTTCTGCTGTGCATCAAGCTCAATTCCTCTGGCCCATTAAGTAGAAGCGCCCCTTCTGGATCATGGATCTTAGAGTCATTTCTCCTCCTCTCCCAATGATTCTACGGCCACTTGAATACCGTGAACCAGGAGAGAAGTTTCGTCATCACGGCATTGTTGCGGATCGGTCCATTTCCTGTTCAGTCATACCGCGCACGGTCAGATCGTCATTGATTCTCATTAGGCCTCCACACTCGTAGCAGATCATTAGACCGGGCCGCACGTCTTGATCTGGTAGACACATATGACAACTCGGGCAGCGCGTCACTTCTCCCCCGCCGCCCGCTTCGGCACCGCCTTAATCCTCCTGCTGCCCGTGCGCGCCTCCGTGATGAGCGCCGCCGCGCGCGTCTTGCCCAGCAGATCCTCGAGCGCGCCGATCGGCACGCTCGCCATCTCCAGGAATTTGTCCAACCCGATCGTGTCGACCAGGTCCGCATACTGCGCACCCGTCTTTCCCGTTCCCGCGCGGACAGGTGCAACCGATAGACCTGGCCTTCGATAACGCCGTCCGCATCCGGCGGCATGCGGTCGAACCACGATTTGATGGCGCGCTTCAGGACGTCGTGTCGGGCACGTCAGGAGCGTTGACCTGCATGCGGCGGTCGAGCTCGCCGTACTCGTCGACCATCTCGCGCTGCTTGCGGTCGACGGTGACCGCAAGCTCGAGCGATTCGCTCCTGGCGGCCTGGAGCTTCGGCGGGCGGCCCCGGCGGGGACATGACGGGCGGAGGCGCGACGGACTGCGTGGCGCGGGCGGCGGGGCGTCTCATGCGTCGAAAATTCTCTGCAATTCCGCTACATCTTTTGCAACCTTCGACCGTCTCGCCCGCGGTTTAACGCGCGGCGGCTTGCGTAAGCGCCTTCGCAGGTTTTGCAGATCTCGGGCTATATCCAGCAGATGAGCATAGTCGATCGTGGCTAATTCACCGCGTTTACCCTTCAACCTGACCAACAGGTGCTTCGGGTAAAGCTCGACAATGATCGGATCCGTGCGTTCGAAAACGTCAGTTTCGCGAACCAGCGGCTTGTTTCCGCGCAGTTTCGTCATGCAGCGCCTCCTGGTATTTGAGTCTAACTATCACCGGATCGGCCGCCTCAAGAAACATTGCCTCGCCGCGGGTCAACGGCCGCGTTGTGCGCTCTTCCAGCAGGCGGTAGACTTCTCGGGCGACTGCGAGTTCAAAGATGTTCATTACTGCACCTTTCGCAACTCCTTCAGGAAATCCTCCGCGCCCACGGTCGCGATCTCGAAGAACATTTCCCAGAAGCTTACTTCGCGGCCCTCAGTGCGCGACCTGGCCTGCCGCATTTGCTCGACCTTCTCGCCGATCTCCGGGTTCTTCTGTAGCATTTCCTGGATGGCCTCAATGTGCTCGCGCTTTTCTTTCTTGGTTATCCGCTTCATAGGGTTTTCAATTTCTGGAGAACCCACCAGACGGCGAGCGCGGTACGGTTCGCCATGCCAGTCTTTGCCAGTATGACCGACACGAACATCTTGATCGTGCCTACTTCCAGATGGAGTTCATGGGCAATTTGCTTGTTCAGCATGCCGGCAGCCACGAGATCGACTATCTGTACTTCGCGATGGGACAGGGGCTTGCCAAACAGTGAGATTACGTCTCTGGGGGATTGATCTTGGGACGTTTGCATTCCAGACAAACGCGCATCGAGCCCGCGTCGGTGTAGTCGGTGTAGTTCCGGCCACATCGACCACAATTCTTCGGCACGCCCGTAGAGATCCCCGAAGCGTGCGAATTAAGAAACACGGCAACTACTCCCTCCCGCCTCACGCTCCGCTGAAATCAACCCGCAAATGTAAGCCGTGATCTCCTCGTGTCCATCAATGTGCCGATCCGCCCCAAAGTGATACAAGAGCGAGCACACCTCATCGTCGATCTGCTCTTGTCGTTCAGCCCCAAGAGTGGATGGTCGGATAATCGGTATCTCTTCCTTCCAGTTCATGCCTTCCCTCCCACCGGCGCCGCTTTCGCTGTGACCCAATCTCCCCGAGATTTTGCCGTAACGAGGTGGCGGCGCCGGCAGAACTTTGTAGATCCGGATGCGACCATCCCTGGCCTTTTGGAACCCGTGTCCGGCGTAGGGATGGTATAGCCCAGTCGGCAGGGCTCGTGAAGACGTTTAGCGGCGCATGCGGGGCAATTCATGCAGCTCCTCCATTTCCGTAGGAAGTTTCCATCTTACGAAGATCTCGCCCTGTCTGGCAGTCATCGCAGTAAATATCCCCGGCCAGACGGCCAGTTCCGCCGCAGGTAGTGCATTTCTCGACGCGCATCGGCTCGATCCCCTTGAAACTTTCCGCGGTGATAGGGCGCATTGGGATCGCTTCGGGCTTCGCATCGTTGAACTGGGGTTCACGGCCGGCGCGGATGGCGGCGATCTGGGCGGGATAGGCTTTCTCATTGCGGGCGAGAGCCTGGCCCCAGAACGTCCTGGACGCATTCCGCTCGTCCTTCCCGACGATCGCACGGATTTCCGCCTGGCCCGCGGGAGTGCTGTAGAAGACGGAATCCTTGAGCGCCTGAAGCCGCATGTTGTAGCGTTCTGCCTTGTATTGGGCTTTCTTGTCTATGGCGGATACTTGCCCGGTGGCGGTTTTCAGGAGGTTGCGGCTCCACTCCGGGTCCGGCGGCCCGTATTCCCTTCTTCCCACTGTTCGCGCTGCGTCGGTTGCTTCGGCAGGAAGCGCTCGCCGCAAGTTGAAGGGCAGTCTCTTTGATCTCGCGAATAGTAGGGTATTCGGCATCGAACGTCTCGAGGACTGCCACCAAGTGCTCCACGCTGACGCAAGCCTGCTGCACGATTTCGACCAGCCGACTCTCGGCGTCAGGTACGTGGTTATAGCCGCGGAGGGGGAGAGATAGCGCCGCACCAGTGCCCTGGCCGCCAACTCCTGGATCGAAGAAGGCTTTGGAGGGGTCATCTTCTGTGCTCCAAAATAGTCCATGACTTGCTGGTGGCGCTTGGAAAGCGGCCGCCCGTTCACCAGCGCATCGTTGATCTCTACCGCATTTTGCCTGAACTCCTCATACATCTGCGTGTATTCAACGTATTCCTCATCACTGGCGGGTTGACGGGAGCTGCGATGTTTCTTCAATGCCGGAGGCGGGTCCGCCTCGTAGGATTCCAGCCACTTGCTTGCGAAGGGGATCCAGCGGCCGTCTTCATCACGCCATCGTTCGCAGGTCAGGTAGATTTGCAATCGTTCCAGGATCAGCGCCTGCTCTGCTTTGGTTTTCCCTTCAAAGAGTGGTTTTGCTCTGGGTTCATCGAAGTGCTTCGTCGGCTGGTCCGGGTAGCTGGCCTTGAATTTTTATAAAGAGAGCTCATCCTCCTCCGCCTTGGCTGCTTGTACTTTAGGTTCAACTGCGGAGGAGGGACGGTCTTTCTTTATATATCTTTCCGTTCTTTCTATATAAGGATGCGTCCGCGCGTTTGCGTGCCGCGCAGACGCTTTCCAGAGCGCGGATAGCTACAATTTCGGCCTCTTTGTAGGCGCGGGCAGCCGCGTCCAGTTCCTCTTTGTAGTCGCGCGCGGCTACTTCGTCATCTATGAGACTGTATTTAAAACGACTTATGAGGGGTTTGAGTGGCTCCCAGGACTCCGGGAACCAGTCCGGGAATTGTAGTCGCGCGCGACTACAATCTTCCTTTGGGCTGGCGGGGAACCGCCCAAGAATATATCAGGACTTGGCCCTTTCGTAAAGCGCCACCGTCCGCCGCCCTCCGCTCGGCCAAGCCAGCGTCATCGAGTTCCTCGAAGGCCCGCCGGACATTTTGCCTTGATAGTCCAGTCTGATCTTTAATGTCCGTGGGAGTGAGGGGCCGCGTTTGATTCTTACCGATCGCGACGACGCATTCCTCCTGCTGGAATCCCATTGTGGCAAGCTCGAGGCAGGCATGGACGCGTCTGGCATCGCATCGAGAGGGAGTTGGCCATCATCCGCCTGGCCGCGCGCCTTGGTGTTGAAGTAGAAGTCGCCGTCTGCGATCTCGAGGGCCGTTCCGTCTGCTGCTTTGAGTTTGAAGCCCATAGTACGCCTTCAATTCGTCCACGCAAAATTGATTGAAGGTTGATGTTGCGCCGAGGAAGGACTACAGGGCAGAATGGAACAGCGGATGTAGATACCCTAACCTCGACAGACTCGAGTTCTCACCTCGCGCCGCTGTTGTCTTCTTGGCAGGGGAAACAGCGAACGTCTGGTGTGGATTTTAAGGGGATCTGCCTAGCGCAGCATGATGTTCGTTATCGGGCTGAAAACCCGCTAACCAGCATTCGTTTGGAACCGTGGGAGTTTGGTTCCGATAACGAATAGAGCGTTTACTTACACTTCCTGCTTTTCCCGTGACATTGAGGGCAATATGCAAGGTAGGCGGCGCTGTTGACTGCGCTTGCCGGCGCCGGAAACGCGGCTCTGCCGATTCGCAGGACCTCGGGGAGGCTGAACGTGTACCAAGCCTCGCGGTATCCGGAACGATGGGGCCGCAGCACAACGCCGCTGACGTGATCGCCGCGCACCTTGCAGACCAGGAGTAAGCTTGTCTGCCAGTGCGAATCGGCGCCTGGCCGGAGCTGCACCAGGTCCCCGACGTTGACCGCGTCTCCGCAATCCGAGCGATCGAGGCCGGCAGCGGCTCGTGCGCGGGCCAGCAGGGATTCGAGGGCGGCGAGTTCTTCTTCCGTGAGCATACGGGGAGTCTATAAACGCCCCGGGGTGAAACGGAAGGTTAAATTGGTACTTGTGGAACTGACGTGTGGTACTGACCATCCCAATTCTCCAAAAAGTCACGTACTGCTCTAATTGGGGCTTTGGGAACTGGGGCGCCTATGGCATGATAATGGCAGGCTTGCCCCGTTTGTGTTACCCGCGGACCCCTTTGATATCTGCTGGCTGGCTGCGTTCGACCTGGCAAGATTCGCGCAGCGGCCAGTAATTTGAAGGTTAAGGCGACATTTCTGGGCAGGCCGCAACTTCGCACGGCCCTCTCCTTTCGAGAGAGATCTGCCATTCACCCCACAAAGGCCAACTCGCCCCATTGGGGGAAAGGTGCGCCGCGAGCGGGAAACCTACGACGGGTTGGAGATAGTATTTCGTGTCTCCCCTGTTCCACGAGAGGGTTAGTGGATAGGCGACCGGTTGGAACGCTCCTGTGTGACAGGAGCCCGGTCGCCGTTTCCTATTCCAGCGCAAGAATAATAGCACATTGCATTAGTCCGCGATCAGAGATTGCAGCCGCGCCCGGCCACAATCCACAAAGTTCGAAGCTACCGCGAAGACGTTCCCAAGATTATTCCCATTCGATGACGAACGCAATCGGGAAGACTGCCCGCAGTATTTTTACGCACTCGACCGCGCGTGGCGGGTCGCGGTGATCGTGTCGAGGTCACGGCGCGTCACCCGGTACCGGCCGCCCGGCCGCACGCCCACGTCGATTGCGGCGAGGCACCCGTCGTCGATCTGCTTTTGCAGGTAACTCACTGGCAGGCCTAAATATACGGCCGCCTCGTCGAGCGTGAGCCAGGGCGTTTCGGGCACCGGAGGTGCGGAAACCGGCTGGGGTGGCGGCAGTGCCGCCACTACGACCGCACTCTCCGCACCTCCCGCGCGGTGGGAGACGAAGACCCGGCGCTGGCCTTCGACGTACCGTTGCAGGTCCGCGGCCAGGAAGACCGTCTGCTCGCGCTTGGTGACGGGATCCCGCACCGTGCGCCGCTTGATCAACCCGCGCGCGGACAGCTCGAGTATGCGCCGGACGCTCAGGCCGAGCTTTTGCGGCGAGTTCTTTTGTTAAGTATTCAGGTCCGGGCGGTGCCGCACCTGCGGTTTTACGGTATGCTGGTTTTGATCTGGACATAGGTTGTTCCGTCAAAAGCGGGCGTCTCATTGGCATGCGTCGCTCGCTTCTGCGTTTACTTTAACCCGATTGTCACGCCACGATCAGCGCCAAAACCAGAATGATAGTCCTAGAGCAATGGAATCACTTGGCTAGGATCGGCCAAAGCTGCGAGAGAGCCCAAAAGAACAACCCTCCGGAGATGAAGGTCGGATAGTAAGGCTGTTGAGCAGCCCACCAGCGGCTCCAGGAGCCGAGCGCGAACAGAACTATCGCAATCACCAGAAACAAAACCGATACCGACATAAACTGCTCCTTCAGCGGAAGCGTAAGCCCTCGAATGAGCCTGCCAGCAAAAGCACAAGCAGGATAACCAGCACGATTCCCACGCCGCCGGGGGCTCCCAACGGTTGTAGCCATAGTAACCGCCGCCGCCCCGAAGAGCAGGATCAGCAAAATAATCAGCAGCAACATAGTCACCTTCCGGTCTTTCTGATAGTATTACTGGAAATACTAGCAGTACGACCGCCGGACCGGGCGCCGCCATGAAAATAGTCCGCATCTCCGCACTAAAGTACTTGTGCCCACCGCAAACTCCGCCAAAGTTCCCGTCTATTCCCTGTACGGAAAGGTCGAAGATGCCGACGCCGCGCGTGTGCGCCAACTTCGGGATGCGCCGAACGTAGAGTTCGTTAAACGCCACAAAGACGGGTGTTTGATGCGTATCATGCTGTACGCCCACGGCGACGATTATGGTCGCCGGTCGCGCTACGGCAATCCGCAAACAGACATATACGACGCGGAAAGCGCAGACAACCCGAAAACGTCTGGGCTTTCAAGCGACAGTGCGGCACTGCCGCGACGGAGCCGCAGTCATGACCGTGGGGAACTCAAAAGCTACTCGAGCTGCTCCACGACGGGCTGCACATCATCGTGGTGGGTCAGGTCGAAGACGACGACGGCGACGAGGCGAGGTGTGGTTCGGCCTGCGCGAGGTGAGCGTCAAATGGACGCGGACACCGCAGAGGAGTACGCGCGGTTCGGATGCGTGCCGATCGAAGATGTTAGCGACTAACGCCGACGCCGAACTGGCCGACTTCGTGGCGCAGTTTCGGGACGATCCGTACGGTTGGGTCCAAGTAGCATATCCTTGGCGAATCCCAAGAAGTCCCCTCGAATTTTACGAGGGTCCGGACGAGTGGCAGGGCGAGCTCCTGCGCGAGATCGGCGAAGAGGTGCGCGCGCCGGGGCTTCAACGGGCTGGACGCGGTGGGGCCGATTCGCCAGGCCATCTCGAGCGGCCACGGGATCGGCAAGTCTACCACGTCCGCCTGGCTCGCTAACTGGATCATGTCGACGCGCCCGAATTCGCAGGGCACGGTTACCAGTAACACCTTCGCGCAGCTTTCGACTAAGACCTGGCCCGCGATTCTCAAATGGACGCGCATGTGCATCACGGCGCACTGGTTTGTTGCGGGCGCCGAAAAGATCGTCGCCAGGGCGGCGCCGGAGTCGTGGTTTCGTGACGGCGCAGACCTGCCGGCGGGAGAACAGCGAGGCTTTCCACGGCCAGCACGCGGCCCGGTCGACGTCCTGGTATCTGTTCGACGAGGCTTCGGCGATTCCTGACGAGATCTGGAACGCGGCCGAGGGCGGCCTCACCGACGGCGAACCCATGATCTTCGCCTGGGGCAACCCCACCAGGAACACCGGCAAGTTTCACCGCATCGTGTTCGGTTCGGAGCGGGACCGGTGGCGGCAAAAGATCATCGATTCGCGCACCGCGCGATTCACCAACAAGCAGTTATTGGAAGAGTGGATCAAGGACTACGGGGAGGATTCCGATTTTGTTCGCGTCCGCGTCCGCGGGATCGCGCCACGCGCCGGCGAGTTGCAATACATCGATCAGGAGCGCGTCTGGCAGGCACAGCAACGCGAGGCCTCAAGCTTCCCAGACGATCCCCTGATCTGTGGATTCGATGTCGCCGGCCGCGGCGGGATGTTCTCGCTGGCGGGTGCGCGGACGGATGGCGGCGAGAGCGGGACCGCCAGACGCGACACGGGCGGTAGTGGCGCATGGAACGTGATCGCCTTCCGGCGCGGCCTGACGCGCGCACGTATTCCGGCAATCCGGATCTCTGGCGAGGACACGCGGGACCGCAGCGTGATGCTCGGGAAGCTGACGGAGATTTGAGCGACCGGCGGCCCAGCCACCGGGTCGCGATGATGTTCGTCGATTCGGCGTTCGGCGCGCCCTACGTCGAGCGCTTGAGGGCGATGGGTTTTGAAAACATCATGGAAGTCAATTTCGGGTCGCCATCGCATGATCGACATCAAGCGAACATGAGGGCCTATATGTGGTCACGCATGAAGGAATGGCTATTGAAAGGCGCGATTCCCAGCGACAACATTTTGGAAACGGACCTCACAGGCCCCGGCTATCATTTAAATAAATCGGAGCAATTAGTCCTTGAAGGCAAGAGCGATATGGTCAAGCGCGGCATCGCATCCCTGGATTACGCGGATGCGCTCGCGCTCACGTTCGCCGCTTTCGTGCCGCCGACTACGCCGCAAGCCGCGCCGGAGCTGGGGCGGGGATATGCGGGCGGATCATGGATGGGATGACGATGAAGAGAAGGTTCTTCGATGACGACATCATAAAAGAGCTCGAGGCGAAATTAGCCATCGTGCGAGTGCTCGAGCCATTTACTCCAGGGGACCAGGTGCGAGTTCTTCGCGAGATTGTGCGGATGCTCGGCGCAGAGCGCACGCTGGAAGAAGAAGAGCGCGTTATTCTTGGTGAGTTTGATAAAAAGAAGGGCTGACGGAGGAGGAATCATGCCACGTCTAACCGTACTCATGGGCGCGCCCGGAAGCGGCAAGTCCACCTACGCCAAAAGTCCGGCGCGACCGTCGTGACCACTGACGGCGCACGCGAGCGCGGCCAGAAGCCCGGCGACACGCTGCACAACGCCTACCGCGAGATCAACGCCGCGCTCGCCGCCGGGAAAACGTGGTGTTCGACACCACGGGCGCGAACCCCGCCGTGCGCAAGGCGGCCGCCACGATCGCGGCCAGACACGGCGCGATGCTGGAAGCGCACGTGATCGACACGCCGGTGGCTACCTGCGTCCAGTCGCAGGCGGGACGGGCGTGCCCAGTGGCCGCGGGCACCGTGCAGCGCATTCACGCCGACGTGCGCAAGGCGGTCGGCGGCCTGAAGGCCGAGGGGTTTAAGAACGTCACCGTGCAGACGAGGAAGTAAGCATGCCACTCAAACCGGGCAAAAGTAAGGCCGTCGTAAGCGCGAACATTTCGGAACTCGTCAAATCCGGCAGAAAGCCCAAGCAGGCCGTGGCGATCGCGCTGCATACGGCGGGCAAGCCAAAGAAGCGTAGCTTGCGCGAAATCATGAAGGGCGGAGACGCCTAGTTTGAATCCTTTGGCACAGCATTTCCGCGCTTTGGAATAGGTCGGACACCTCCTCCTCATCCAGATCCCGCCAGTGACCGAGTGTATAGGCAAACCACAGAATTAACGTGTTGAACTCCACAACCGTGAACTCGATCCGCACTGATGGAGCCGGATGCAGTTCCGCTGGCGGCAGGATTTAGTTTTTCTGATGGCATCCAGTAAAGCTGAAAAGATCTGATCGCGACGGCGCGCGAACGCTACAAGCTCGCCGAGGAAGCGGAGCGCGAGATCCGCCGCGAGGCGAAGATTGATCTCGAGTTCGCCGCCGGGAACCAGTGGGATGACGCCGACAAAGCGCAGCGCAACGCGATGGGCATGGGCACAAAGCGCCCGTGTCTCACGTTCAACAAGTTGACCGGCCCATGCATGCAGGTCGCGAACCAGGCGCGGATGAATAAGCCCGACCTCGAGGCGCTGCCCGTCGACTCGTCCGGCGACCCCGATACCGCCAATGTGATCGAGGGCATGATCCGGCATGTCGAGTACGCCTCGAAGGCCGATCAGGTCTATGAAACCGCGCTTGATCAGAGCACTAAAGGGGGCTTTGGGTTTTTCAAGGTCACGACGCGCTACTGCGGCAACAAAACCTTCGATCAGGAAATCAGAATCGAGCGCGTCTACAATCCATTCAGCATACTCATCGATCCAGACGCACAAGAGGCGGATAAATCCGACATGAAGTGGGCTTTTGACACCGAATGGATGACCCACGAAGAGTACAAGGCCGAGTTCGGAAATACTGAGATAACCTCGCTGAATTTCTTTGCCGGCGGCATCAATCCGGTGCCTGAGTGGATCACGAGAGAGAAGATTAACATCGCCCGCTACTGGTACGTCGAAATCGAGACGAAAACACTGTATGCCATACGGTTCGCCGATGGTTCTCTTTGGCAGCGCCTATTCCGATGAGTTGGAAAGCCTTCCGCCTGGATGGATATACGAAATCGATAAGGACGGAGACACCGTCCAGCGCGAGGACCAGATCCGGCACGTCAAGATGTGCCGGTTGAACGGCGTCGAAATCTTAGACCAAACCGAGTGGAAAGGCCAGTGGATCCCACTCTCGCCGTGCTTGGCGAGGAGATGTATATCGAGGAAAAGCGGTATCTTTTCAGCCTGATCCGGTTCGCACGCGATCCGCAGAAGCTCTATAACTTCTACCGCTCGAGCGAGGCCGAGACGGTGATGCTGGGCACGAAAGCGCCATGGGTCGGCGTCAAAGGCATATTCAAAGACCCGCGCTGGGCGACGGCAAACACCGTGCCATGGTCATATCTCGAGTACGAGCCGCTGGACATCGCCGGCAACCCCGCGCCCATGCCGCAGCGCAACATCTTCGAACCGCCGATCCAAGCGTTGACGCTGGGCGCCGCGCAGGCTAGCGACGATATCAAGGCGACCACGAACGTCTACGACGCCTCGCTCGGTAGCCAGTCCAACGAAGTGAGCGGCATCGCAATTCAGCGGCGCCAGGGACAGATGGAGCTTAGTAATTTTCACTTTGTGGACAATTTGAATCGCGCCATTTTGCAATGCGGCGTGATCCTCTGCGACCTGATTCCGAAGATCTACGACACTCCGCGCCAGGTGCGGATCCTGGGCGAGGACATGCAGGAAAAGATCGTCGCCGTGAACCAGCAGTTCAAGGATGAGTACGGCGCCGTGAAATGCTACGACCTCGCCAACGGCAAATATGACGTCCGCATGAAGATCGGGCCGTCGTTCAAAACGCAGCGCGAACAGACCGCTTCGCAACTGGTCGAGTTGTCGCAGAACTTCCCGCAGCTCATGCAGGTTGCCGGCGACATTGTTTTCGACAATCTGAACCTTCCGGGCGCCGAGAAGATCGCCGACCGCCTGCGCAAGTCGATGCCGCCGGGGCTTACGGATGATCCGAACAAGAAACCGCAGGAGATGCTGGCGGCACAGAACCAGCAGCAGGCCCAGCAAATCGAGCAGATGACCGCGGCGCTTACCAAGCTGACCGACGACGTCCGCAGCAAGACGATCGAGGCGGAATACTCGCAGCGCATCGAGCAGATGAAGATCCGAGTCGAGCGACCGCCAGGCCGCGCTCAAGGCGCAGGTTGATTTAATCAAGGCGGAAGCATCGCTCACGTCGACCGAAAACATCGCCCTGCTCAAGTCGCAGGTGGCCGATCTGCAGCGGCAGATCGCGGCTATGGCGTCCGGCGCTGCCGCCGAGGCCGCTGGAGCAGCCCGGAGCCGGCGAAGCGATGGCGGGCGGCGGGATGCCGCAGATGCCCGCAGCTCCGCAGTTCCAGGGACCGCCGGGTATGTAAGAGTTTTTGGTCGCGGAAAGTGTTAATTCGCCAGTTGCACGACACTTTGCAAATTCCCGGCTTCAATGAGGCCGCGACCACACATAGAGTAACACAGCTATGACAGACGAAGTAACCTCCTCGGACAAGGGACGGACACCTCTACGGTGAGCGAGGCCCCGACTGATTTTCGGGAGTATGCCGCCTGGAGAAACACCGGTGAATTGCCCGAGCAGAAGGAAGAACCAACACTCCGCGGCCGCGCTGAAGATCAGCCGCCGGCCAAAACCGCACCGGACTCGGAAACGGACGACTCTCAGGAAACAGGGGACGAAAAAGACGAACCGCAGGAAGGCGACGAGGGCGCACCCGCCAAAGGCAAGGGCGGATCGCGTCAACGTAAAATCGACAAGCTGACACGCGAAAACGAGGAGTTGCGGCGGCAGATGGCCGAGAAATCGGTGAAGCCGCAGGATAAGCCCCGGAACCCGCGCCATCAGCCCCCGGCAAGCCAAAGCTCGAAGACTTTCAGACGCTCGAAGCGTACCAGGAAGCTCTGACGGACTGGAAACTCGATGAACGCGAACGCCTGCAACGCGAGAAGCAGGCGCGAGACGCCACCGAGCAGGCACTCCGCACAGAGCAGGAGACGTGGGGCAAGAAAGAAAAGGCCGCACGCAAGGCGCACCCGGACTACGACGACGTGATGGACACGGTCGAGATTCCCGCTGACCGGGAGTCCTGGCCGCACGTCAGGCGATGCTCGAGGACGAGCACGGCGCCGAACTCCTGTACTACCTCGCCAAGCACCCGAAGGAACTCGAGCGCATCGCGCAGCTCTCACCGGCCTCTGCGGTGATGGCTATCGGCAAACTGTCGGTTTCGTTATCCCCCGCCTCTCCTGAAAACGGGAAACCCAAAATAACGGGCGCACCCGCCGCCGCCGCCAAGTGGAAGACAAGGCAAGACCGTATCCGATTCTCCCGATGATCCGGACGTGCAACGCGACTTCAAACGGTGGGCGAAAGCGAGGGAGGCGCAATTGAAAAGGTAAGGGATTAGATGCCGAATGTTCTCTTGTCGCCGCAGATGATAACCAATGAGTTACTGCTGCGTTTCAAAAACAACTTGGGTTTTAGCGGTGCCATCGCACATACGTGGGATGATAAGTTCGCAATCTCTGGCGCCAAGATCGGCGACACGTTGAGATTGCGCGACGCGGTGGAATTCACGGTCGGAAAGAATCCGGACATCACGTCCGCGATTCAGGACGTCGTCGAAACCCAGAAAACCCTCACACTCAACCAGCAGGCCGTCGTCGCGTTCAACTTCAGCTCCGCTGAACTCACGCTCACGATCGACGCCTTCTCTGACCGCTATTTGAAGTCCGCGGCCGTCGCGCTGGCCAACCAGGTCGACGTCGATGGGCTCACGATGGCATACCAGAGCACCGGCAACCAGGTCGGCACGCCGGGCACGCCGATTGCCTCTCTCGATCCGTTCTGGATCGCCGGTGAGACACTCGACACGTTCTCCGCGCCGATGGACGGCAAACGGACCATGTGTATCAGCCCGAAAGTCCAGACGGCTGCGTTAAAAGCCGCGCAAGGCCTGTTTCAGTCCTCGAACCAGGTCAAGCAGCAGTACGAGCGCGGCCGTATGGGCGTGATGGGTGGATTCTGAATGGGTGATGGATCAAAATGTGCGCACGCACACCGTAGGCCCGCTTGGCGGCGCTCCGCAGGTCGGCGCGGCCAGCCAGACGGGCTCCACGCTGGCAGTAACGGGCTTCACCGCGGCTGCGGCGTTGCGGTTGAAGAAGGGCGACAGTTTCACGCTGCCGACAGTATTTCCTGTCAATCGCGTGTCCAGCGATCCGCAAGTGGATCTGCAGAAGTTCGTCGTCACGGCCGATGTATCGAGTGACGGTGCTGGTGCCGCCACGATCCCGATATACCCGCCGATCACGCTCGCCCCTTCGCCGTACCAGACGGTCACGAACTCGCCGGCCGCCGGCGCGCCGCTCACCATCACCAGTGGCACTACGGCACAGCTTGTGTCGGAAAGCATCGCGTTCCACGAGGCCGCCTTTGTGATCGGCATGGCGCCCCTCGAGGTGCCCAAAGGCGTGCATTTCGCGGCCGCTCAGATGGACCCGGATACGGGCTGTTCCATTCGCATGGTGTCTCGACTACATGGTCACGACCGATAAGTTCATTACCCGGTGCGATGTCCTTTACGGCCATTGTGCGCAGCGTCCAGAGTGGGCTTGCCGCTTGGTGCAATAGGAGGATTTTATGGCTGAACCTGAAGAAACGTGGCCGAAGATTTACCACAATATCAACGTGAAGGCGCAGATCGTCCACAGTCCCGCCGAGGTCGAGCAGCTCGGCAGCGCCTGGGTCGAACTCGACCTCGCGGGCCAGGGGCTCGCTCTCACGCCCGCACCGCCCGAACCGTAGCCCATGCCAAATATGGACTACCCGCGCATGCTATTTCACCGCCTCAAAGAGCCGGTGACCGTGCAAACGCGGGACGAAGAAGACGCGCTCGGCCCGGACTGGTCGCGCACGATCTGGACCGCGGCATCCAAAGCCGCCGCGCCAGAACCGGCACCGGAACCGGAACCGGAACCTGACCCTCCGGAACCGGAACCGGAGCCGGAAGAGGTCCCGGCGGCCGATCCACACCGGCCGTCGCGACCTCCGATCAAACGGTCCATAGCGGCCAAAACTGTAAAGAAAAAGGCGGTGAGACGGCGCTAGTGGCGGCACTGCCGCCACTTCGTCCGCATCTCCGCACCTAGGAGGAGTTTTTATGATGCCTGAGACAGACAAGGACGTGAAAGAGTGGCTGACGGCGAGCCCGACTGAAGCGGAACCCGGCAGCTACCCGAAGTTGTTCTACAACGTGAATCTGCCGCCGGCGCTCGTCCGCGATGCGGCCCGCGAAGCCGAACTGGGCGAGGCCTGGCGGCCGCTGAACGTCGCCCCGTTGCCGGACGTCCCGCCGGTCACGATCAACCCCACCAGCGACTCCATGCCGGCAACCGCGGGAAGCGGCAGTTTCACGGTCACCATCACCGGGCCGGGCGCTTCCGGTACGTGGATCGCCACAAAAGACTCAACGGCCACCTGGCTGACGTTTTCGCCGCTCACACCGCAGTCCGCCGATGGCACCGTGAGCTACTCGGTCACGCTGAATACCGGCGCACTGCGGCCGGCCAACATCTACGTGAACGGCAAGACGTTCGCGATCACGCAATCTGCCGGACTGTAGGTTCCAGCAGCAGGTCGACATGGTAGCCCAGGTGCCGGCAGAGTTCATCGATCTCCGCGGTTCCCGCGGCGGGCTTCAGTTCGCCCGACCGCAGCATGATGGAAATCCCGTACCCGAACTGTTCGAGGTATTCGAGATAAACCGAACCGGGCACGCCCGATCCGGCCTGCTGAAATTCGGGGCTGTACTCGGTCACGATCACCGGCCGGCAGCGCTCGAGCATCTTCCTGGCGCCCAGCATGGCCCGGTATTCGTGGCCCTCGATGTCGATCTTCATCACGTCGATATGCCGATCACCGATCAACTCGTCGAGCAGTGCCAGGGCAACCACGTAATCGCCGATGCTGCCCGCTTCCGTCCTGCGGATTGCAGCGTTTTCGTTGTCGGACGCGACGTCGAGCACGGCGTACCCGTGGCAATCGGAGACGGCGAGCGGGTGCAGCTCGATCGGGACGCGCGAATGCCTGGCGTTTTCGAGGATCAGCGAATTGTTTGACGGACGCGCCTCTACTGCGATCGCCTCCGCGCCGCGGAGCGCCGCATGGACCGCGAACATGGCCGATATTGGCCCCGACGTCGAGAAACCGCTTTCCGGGGCCGATGAATTTCATCAGGTGATGGAAGAGATAAGGTTCGTAATCCCCCTCGTACATGGTCTGGGAGGCGCGGACTACGAATTCCCGCCCGAACAGCATGACGGTTTTCAGGCTCTCGGCCCGTGTCCGGTACTCCGCGGAATCGAGCAAAGAGCGAACCACGGCCTCGGTGGAGAGGCCGGCATTGATATGGGCGCGCAGGCCCGCAGGATCAGGCTCGCGGCCCAGGATCAGGCGGTAGCAGGCGGCGACGTCATCAGGGTTGGCAATGTGCGGAGTGGTCAATCTTTGTGCCCTCCTCGAACGGGTGTGAAACAAATGGCGACCTTACGTAGTCGCCGGGGGTTGCTTAGGCCCCACGCTCACGCCTGCGCGGAGAAGCGCTACGACGGAGACTTTTACTTGGACATGCGCCGGTTCCTCAACGCCGCAGCCCGAAGTTTTTCGCGAACGCGCGCCCAATCGGTCCGGTCGATCAAATCGTGGATTTCTTTCATTTCCCGGTTATGCCGGGCGCGAGCTTTGTCATGGGCTTCTTTTTCGCCTTTCGTCATATCGCAATCCGGTTGATCAATTTATTGAGCGACTCGCGGATCTCTCTCATTCCGCGCTTGTGCTCGGCGCGGATCTCCTTCATTTCGCGGTCATGCTCTTTGCGGCTGATCCGGAGTTGCTTGGCATTCTCTGATGTTTGAAGCGCGGTCATCTGGAGCAACTCGTGAAGCTGCTCATAAGACATCAGCCCGTTCTTTTTCCGTTAGTCAATTGATTTTCTCCCTGCCGGTAAGCGCCGGCACTTTCAGGATAACTTATGGCAAGTACTGTCAGTGATTTAATTCACTTCCTCCATGCGCCTCATCGGCGCGATCGCCGCTGGCGAAATACTCGAAACCGCGGAACTCAACGATGCCTTTGTCTCCTTCAACCAGATGCTTTCCTCGTGGAATACGGAGGGCGCATCTCTGGTGGGGCGCAAACAAATCGTTGTCAATATCGCCGCGCCATTGAACGGGTACACGCTTCCTGAGAGGCCGGTCAAAATCGAAGCCGCAAGCGCGGCCATCAGCGGCGTAGAGAATGGGATAGAGATTGTCGATGCTGCGGGATGGGAAGCCATCCCTATACCCGAAAGCAGATGCAATCGATCTTCATCCGCAAGCTCTATTGCAATTACTTGTATCCGACGACGACGGTCTATATCTGGCCGGTGCCGCGTCTGCCCGAACACTCGAAGTGTGGATCTATGCAACCGTGCCGCCCTTTGCGGCTCTCGATAGCGTGATTGATCTTCCGTTCGGGTATGAGGCCGGGCTACGGTGGAATCTGGCCGTCAATCTCGCTCCAGAGTATGGCCGGCCGATCGATCAGGTGGGTTCTCGCGAACGCGCAGAACTTCAAGGCTTCGCTGGTGCAATTGAACGCCGGCAACCAGATGAAATCCCAGGCGCCGGCGGCGCCGCAGGCGGTGATCTCGTGATTAAAACCTTTGGCGCCCAACCATTCGCGGCGAACGGCGCCGCGACCTGTCTCGCTCGGCAAGCCGTCCGCAGTCTACCCGGGGCGGTTGCCACCGATTCCAGTCTCGCTATAGCGGTGGATCGCCAGCAGACACGCCTGGCGCTCCCACTGAACGCAACCGATACCGCAATGACGGTTGTCAATCCGTCGGTCATCGTGGCTTACTGCCTGCTTACGATCGATGCGGAGACGGTGAAAGTCACCAGCGCGCCGGCCGGAAACGTGGTGCCAATTTCGCGCGGCTTTGACGGGACGACGCCGGCACTGCATCTCGCGAGTGCGACCGTGTCCGGGTTTATCGATGCGTATCACCACAACGCACTGGTAGCGGAAATAGAGGCCATCGAAACGGTCTCGGGCCGAACCTGTCGCGCGTCCCGACGACTGCCTTTACCGTTTCGGAGCCCTGCCAACTTCGCGCCCCTCACGCCCGGCGGCGCTCTTACTCCCGGTACGAACGTGATCACGCTCGCGCCGGTTCCGGCAGGCGTCAATGGGACAGACAAGTCGCATTACCTGTGGATCGATCAGGGAACGGGCACGCCGGAAGCGGTCCCGATCACGGGCGGCACGGCGGTCGCGGGTGCTCCGTCAGGGACGCTGTTCTTTACATGCGCCAATGCACACACAGGCGCCTGGCGCATCTCAAGCGCGACCTCCGGTATTCAGGAGGCCGTCCAGTCGCTCGATACCGGCGGCAACGGAGGAACGGTTCTGATTCCCGCCGCCAATTGGCCGACGCACGCCCCAATCACGATCGACGCCCGGTGTATCAGCCTGCAAGGCTCCGGCATGGGAGCCTCGATTATCACGGCCGATCTTAGCGTTTGCCCTGCGATTCAGATCGGCACAGGCAACCGCGGCGTTCCCACTTACAACGGGATCACCAATCTAACCGTCACACGGGCCGCCGGTACGATCCCCACGAACTGCATCGGCGTCCTCTGGCTTTTCTACAACATGGGCTACACGCAGAATGTCGAGTACAGCCGGCATTATGTGGGCGAAAAGGCCACCCATACCGGGGGCAGTATCACCATCGGACTGTTATCAGACGGCTGCCGAATGTGGGGCAATACTTACGCTAACATCTGGTGCGAGCACGTCGCAGGCGTCAAATACAGCCGCCTGTACATGGGTTCGGCCGTAGAAACCCAGGCCGGCCAGACCGCGCCGACTTATGGGGCCGTCATCAGCGCGGACGCCAACGACATCAAATTTAACGAGTGCGACTGGTTGTCTCCCGTTACCGCACCGGCAACCGCCATGCAGTGGGGCGTATTGTTCACGGCCATGCCGCCGGGCACCGGCATGTTCATTTTCAATGACTGCAACTGGGAAAACATCGCACAGGGCATAGTCAAGAGCGATGCCACCTGCACCAACCTGAGGTGGCTCGAGTTCAACGCGGACGGTGCGGCAATGCGGTAAACACATACTTCACGCGCTTCGATCCGGCGACCGCGGTTTCGCAATTCAACATGCACAATATGAACATCTCCAATAAGATCGAGGCGGCCAACGTGAAATGGTCGAAGATCACCGGATGCTTCATCGGCGGCACCATGACGATCACGGGCGGCGATATTCTGGTAGCCAACAATATATTCACCGCCCAACCTGTGTTCACCGGAAATTTCACTCTTGCCTGAACCTTGGTCCCAATAGCTACGTGTTCGACGGCGCGAATGCTCTCGAACCGACTCTCGCGGGAGCCACCGGCCTGATTTATGTCAACGACAACAATTCCGCCGATACGTCCTCTTTGTTCCGGATACTCGACGGACACCCGGAGGGAATAACGGTCGGCGTGGCCGGCTCGAGCTTGACGCCCAGCGATACGTTCTGTGCCGTAATCACCATTGGCACGGTCACGACGATCCCGCTACCTTACCCGAATTTCTCCGGAATCATCTACCTGGCTATTACGCAGAACGTCACCTTTGCAACCGGCGGCAATATTGCCGCGGGCCTTTCCGCCACTCCGGGCCAACTGGTGACTGCCGCCTATTCCAAAACACAGGCAAAGTGGTATTTAAAATGACACCCGTCAGTTCCGCGCAGTTCAATGCGGCGCTGTTCAACAGCGCGGTTTTCGGCGGCTCTCTGGCGCCGCCCGGCCCGATCATCGAAGTGGGCCGGGGATTGCTTTATCCCGCGTTGCGCAAAGCGGCAATCACCATCGGGCCGCAGCGCACGCCGTCGCCTGCGCAGTTTCAGGACGCGATCGACGAATTAAACCGGCTGCTCGGATCGCTCAATTGCGATCCTCTGTGGATCTATGGTCAGGACATCCTAAGTTTCCCCTGAGCGGCCAAAACGTCTACACGATCGGCATCGATCCCACCGGAAGCATCGGTTCGGATTTCGCGGTTCCGGTACCGAAGGGGATCACGGAGGCAGTATATGCCTCCGACGGCCTGCGTTATCCGCTCGCCATCCTCACGCCCCAACTCTGGTCGCGGATCGGGATGCAGGACATCGGCACAATCCCGCAAGGCATCTATTTCGATCGGGGATACCCGGTCGCGAATATCTACATCCACGGCCAGCCGGCGGGCGGCGAACTTGAGCTGTACGTCTGGCACGTGATACCGGGCGTCGTCTCGCTCTCCGACGTGGTAGTCATTCCGCCGGGCTACGAAGACGCGCTCGTGCTCAACCTCGCCGTGCGCCTGGCGCCGCACTTCCAGAAGGAAGTGCATCCGGACGTGAGGCAGCAGGCGCGCGAGTCGCTGATGCGCCTCGAATCGATCAACGCGCCGCAGCCGATCGCGAGCCTGGACAACTGGGGTTCCTGCGGATGCGGTGACGCATACGGGGGCGTGGCGGTTGTCTCGGGCGGCGGGGGCTCGAACGGTTCCGGCGGCGGCGGGACGGGTCCTCCCGGACCTCCGGGCCTGCTGGTCCTCCTGGTCCGCAGGGTCCTCCAGGAACCGCCGGAGGTCCGCAGGGGCCGCAAGGCGCCACCGGGCCGACAGGAGCGACAGGACCGGCGGGTCCTGCCGGTCCCACAGGTTCCACTGGGCCGCAGGGAATCCAGGGAATCCAGGGGCCGGCCACTGCAATTCAGGACGAGGGCGTGGCCCTCACCGCAGCGCTCAAGCTGAACTTCGCCGGCGCGGGCGTGACGGCGACCGACGACGCCGCGAATAGCCGAACGCTGATCACGATACCGGGCGGCGGCGGAGGAGGCGCCACAGACCTCGATTACTTAGGCGGCTACGTTGCCGGCACTTACAACGATGGCGACATCGTAGTGGCGGCGGACGGCATCGCCTACATGTGCGTCAAGGCCGGCGTTACCACGCCACCGGAGCCGTGGCCCGGCGTCGGCATTGCGCCCGTAGGAGTTCTACAACGTCCAGGATGAGGGCGTGGCGGTCGTCCAGCGGTCTACGCTGAACTTCGCCGGCGCCGGCGTCACGGTGACGGACGATGCCGCGAACAGCCGCTCGCTCGTCACCATCACCGGGGGCGGCGGCGGCGCGGTTTCGAGTGTCTTCGGCAGAACCGGCGCGGTGGTAGCGGTGGCCACCGACTATACGCCGGCATTTATCGGCGCCGCGGCCGCCGTCCACACTCACGCGGCGGCAGATATCACAAGCGGAGTAATGGCCGTAGCGAGGCTCGGCACCGGCACGCCGGACGCTACGAACTTCCTGCGCGGCGACGGCTCGTGGCAAGTACCCGCAGCGGGCAGCGCCGGACACGTGATCCAGGACGAGGGCACGCCGTTGACGCAACGTGCGGCGCTGAATTTTGTTGGTTCGGGTGTGACGGTGACGGATGACTCGGCCAATAATCGCTCGCTGGTCACGATCGCCGGCGGCGCGGCACCTGTGTCCAGCGTCTTCACGAGGACCGGCGCCGTGGTTGCGGCGAGTGGGGACTACAGCGCATTCTACGCGCCCACGGTTCACACACACGCCGCGGCGGATATCACGAGCGGCGTAATGGCAGTCGCGAGGCTCGGGACGGGCACGCCCAGCTCTTCGAATTATCTTCGCGGCGATGGCGCATGGACGGCGGCTCCCGCCGATGCTGTGACTTCAGTCTTCACCAGGACGGGTGCGGTTGTCGCCGCGTCAGGGGACTACAGCGCCTTCTACGTGCCGCTTGCTCGCCAAGTCATAGCGGGAACCGGCATGACGGGCGGTGGAGCACTGAGCGCCGACGTGACGCTCACAGCAAAAGCGATGGTTGCTTCCGGTGCCAGCCATTCGGCTGGTATGGTTCCTGATCCGGGAGCTACGGCTGGGACGACAAAATTCCTTCGCGAGGATGCTACCTGGCAGGTTCCTGCGGGTGGCGGCGGAAGCCAGAGTCCGTGGACAAGTAATATCGACGCCGCGACGTTCGCCTTGAACAACACTGGGAAAATCGCGGTTGGGGTTGCAGCGCCAGCTACGAATACAGTGGTGCATGTTCGTCAGGGCAGCGGCTCAGGAATCACGCCATCCGCAGGTTCCAATGTGTTTGTTGAGGGAGTAGCGGCCAGTGCAACATCGAGGTAGCTTGCGCCACCGCCGGTCAAGGTTGCGGGATTATATTTTCGAGCGGGCTCTCTTCCGGCAGCTACATCATCGAGATCAACTCGGTGTGGTATTTCGGATCTATTCGGGTAGCGACGTTCACTGGCGGGGTGAGTTTCGGTAGTACGGTTGCATGCCCCAATCTGCCGTCTACCGCGCCTGCTGCCGGCTCTAAGCAAATCTGGTACGACCCCGCCGATAGCAACCGCGTTAAGTACGTACCGTAGTCTTCCAGGACAATCTATGCCTATACCTGATCCGGCAACAACCGAGTGGGTGCTGATTTGGAATCCGTCTGCTCCGGCGGGCGGGGCGGCAGCACCTTCGCCGCGCGGACCATCTCCGGAACCCAGGACGGAACCAACGTGACGTTCACGGTGGCCGTGGCGCTCACGTCATTTCAACTGTTTCGTAACGGGGTCCTGCAGGTGACGCCCGGAGATTATACATTCACGACCGGAAGCGGCGTCACGACGATCACATTTTCCGTATGGCCGCCGGCGTCCGACGAGTTGTTAGCCGTTTGGGGTGATCATGAATAAATTAATTCTCGGTCTAATTTGCACTGTTTCAGCTTGTGCCCCAGACCAAAGTGGACTGGGTCACGCAGATGAAGAATGCGCCGATCTACGATGTCAGGGCCTACGGGGCCAAAGGCAACGGCACCGCCAACGATACAGTGGCCATCGGCAAGGCAATGGACGCGGCCAAAGCGGCCGGCGGCGGTTCCGTATTCTTCCCAAGGGCACCTATAGGTTCGTCATGCCTGAAATGAACTATAACCTCTATACGAAGTGTATTTCACCAATGAGGGAAGCAATATCACCGTCTTTGGAACAGGCGACGGGTCAGTCCTTCAGTTTGAAAGCGATATCGGCCAAGGCTTGACGCTTGGGTATATGCGAGCTGGTGTGAATGGCTACTGCAATTCGATGGTGCCATTTGATTGCAATACGAGTGCTTGGGACGTCCCTAAAGGGGGCGGATTCCCCGTTTTGTATCATTTTCAGCCTGCCACGGTAGGCTCCAAGACGATCACGGTGATATGTAAGCAGAATCCTACCACCGGAGTGTGCTCGGGCGGATCCGCCGCTGCGGACTTCACCCCTGGGATGGAGGTACGGCTGCAATCCGGGGACAATTCACCGACCAGCGGCCATCCCGCGCAGCACTATGAATATAATCAGATTCTTTCCGTCTCTGGCTCAGTGATTACGCTGGCTACGCCGCTCGATGATTTTTATGACAACCAGGATGCGGCGTGGCCTCCGTACATCTCAGTCGTGTCAGTATTACCTAAGAATATCGTAATTAGAGACCTGAAAATCACCGCACTACATGCCGCCCCATCCAGAGGCCTGTTCAGTTTCGTGATGGCCTTCTCATCAATCCCGGCAGTACCCGCAATGTACTGTTTGAACGTGTCACCATTGTCGGGGTTGGCTCAAGTCGGCGTGGTGGAACAGCACCGCGGAAGGCTTCACCGTAAGAGAGTAGCATCTGGGACAATATGCCAAGCGATCTGGGTGACATGGCGTATAACTTTACGCTGGACCACAATATCTGGAAGAACTCGCCTCGACCGCACGATCCAAGTCGGTTCCACTCTTAGGAATTACCGCATCACCAATAACTATTTTTTGTTAAAAGGCGTGGGGTGTTGTCGATGCCGCTATTAACCTCAACAGCAGTAACGCCGCAGGTCATCCAAAACCTTGGGGGTGGAAATTTTAAACAATCATATCCAACTAGCAGCCACACAATATGGTTGTGGGATTACGATGTAATGCAATAAATGACGCACTGATAAGCGGGAACACAATCACGGGACCAAACACACCCGCAGGCGACGGGGAGCACTGTGGCGTCGGCATATCAGGAGGAAATAATATCCGTGTGGCAAATAATATGGTCAGTGTCAGCGGCAACCAGACCGTAGGTGTTGGTATTGGCAACGCTGACGGCCCCTTGACGAACATAGTTGTGGAAGGGAACAATTTGGGTGTTGATCAGTTCGGCGTCAGGATCACAGGTGCTACCACCAAAGCGACCATCGGCTGCAATATGACCTTTGGGAACGCAGCCGCAATCAGCGATGGAGCTACGGGGACGGTGTATACATGTACTGGTGCCACCGCGACCGCGCTAACGTACTATACCAGCACTGGCGGATCGGCCACCACCGCGATTACAAATTTAGGAAATCATCAATTCTGCGGGTCGTTCACTACACCGGCCGATCTGCAGATTGGCCATATCGCGATTCCGATCAATACGGCAAGCGCCGCCAATGGCCTTGACGTCGGCATCTACAACGCAGCCAGGAATATCATTGCCCATACGGGACCGCTAAATCTTACATGGACTGGATTTCCGTGGCCGTCAAAGCCGATATGTGCGCGCAACCCGGCCAACCAACTCGAGGCTTGCGGAGCATCCGGTAGCCCCATAGGTACTTTTTCGCATACCAGCCGGAAAAAACTATTGGTGCTACTTACAAGGGGACACAGTATTCAAAATGGCTGCTTATGGGAGTGGGGCGGGCATACTGGGGATAACCGATTACGGCCTGAATAGTGACCCGGGAATTGCTTGCCCGGTGCGGATGGGTCCTGCTCTCCCTATGTGTTGCGGCCTCAAATAGGTCCGTTGGAACAACCTGCGAGCGGCAACCAGCCAATTGTGATTCTGACGCCATGACGGAACGCACTTTCGACTTAGAAGCGTCTGAGCGCCTGCAGGCGGATCAATTGCAGTCCGAACACCAGCAACTGCTGGCGCGGTACGGGGCGGCGACCATGGAGATCGAAGCCGTGCGGGCGCTACTGCCGCAGGTGAAAGAGCGCCAGCGTGCGCTGATCCACGAGACAGCCACCAGGCACGGCGTCATGCAGTACCAGACCGCCCGCATCGAAGGCCGGCGCCTGGTCTGCCAGTTGCCGGATGAGCCTGTATTCCCGCCCATGATCAACGGCCAGGACACGCACCCACAACCGTGAAAATCTCGCTTTCGGGTCCAAGCTACACGCTGCAGAGCGTCACCGCCGCGGCGCAGCAAACGATGAATTTCTATCCGGAGACGATCGCCGTCCCGGACGAGCCGCGGCACCAGGTGCTCTTCGGGCGGCCAGGCCTAAAACTGTTCGCGACACTCTCGCCGGCGAAGATCCGCTGCCTGTGGGCCGGTGGCGACCGCCTCTTCGCCATCCACGGGAATAAGGAATCGGAGATCCACTTTGACGGCACCGTGACCGCCCAACCCGGCACCGTAGCGACGGGCAGCATCGAGCCCGATCCCGCGCAGATTGTCAGTAACGGCCACCAGCTCCTGATCATCAGCGGCGGGCTGGTGTACTGCGATAACGGTGCTGGTCCCGTGCCGGTTACCTTCTCATTTACCGGAACGGCATCGGCGACGGGCACCAATGATCAGTTGCACTGGCTTACCGGGACGCCTTTCAATTTTTCGATGGTCGGCAAGACCTTTGCGAATGGACGGCAGCTTTTATCACGTTGACGCTGTACCGGTCACTACGCCACCAGGCATTCTCATGCTCGTGAGTCCGAACCCTCCCCTAACCTCGGAAGGGGTCTGGACAGTGGACTCCGGAGCGGCACTCGACGGCGTAACCGGCGGTTTCCTCGATGGCTATTTTGTGGTCAATCGCGTGCCGCGGCCGATCTGCCGCAGAATCTGGATCCGGGGCGGCAATTCAACATATCGGCGCTGTATGACGGCACGCTCTGGGATCCGCTCGATTTCGGAGTCAAAGAGGGTTACGCCGATTACATCCAGTCGATCCTATGCGACCACGAGGAACTAATCCTGTTCGGCAAAGAAACGATTGAAGTTTTCACGAATATAGGTTCGACACTCGACAATTCCGGCGTGGCTAGTTTTCCGTTTCAACGCCAGGCGGGCGCATTCATGCGCGATGGCTCAGTCGCCGTCTACGCGCCTTGCTCAGTGGGTCCGTACATCTGCTGGCTCGGCGGCACTCCGAGCGGTCAGACGGTCGCGTACCGCGCGCTCGCGTTCACGCCCGAACGCATCAGCACCTACGCGGAGGAGTCCACGTGGAATGCCCCCGATTTCAAAGTGTCTGACGCAGTCTCTTACTCGTACCGCGACGGCGGACATCTGTTCTGGGTGGTCAATTTTTGGCAGCAGGGCCAGCGCGGCGGGTGCTGGGTCTATGACATGGGCGAGGGATTGTGGCACGAGCGTGCCGGATACGATACCGTTCTGAAACAATTTCAGCGTTACCGGCCCTGGTATCACGCATTCGTGCCCGAGTGGGGCCAGGGCGGCAAGCATATCGTGGGCGACCCGGTCACCGGCAAACTGTATGAGCAGGCCCTGAAGTATTACGACGACGACGGCTTGCCCATTCAATACCTGCGCGCCTTTCCGCACCTGTTGAACGAGGACAAGAACCAGTTCCACCATCGGATCGAGGTCTACATGGAGACGGGGACGGTGGCGGCCGCAGCTCCGGAAATGATCGTCGGACTCGATTGGAGCGACGACCGCGGCCATACATTCAAGACTCTCCCGCCGTTGCAGTCTTCCGGCGCGAACGCCGACTTCCGCAAGCGCATCGTCTGGCGGCGCCTCGACCGGTCACGCGACCGCGTCTACCGCGTCGGCGTGCAGGGCAAGGCCAAGGTAGCGCTGACCGATGCGTTTCTTGAGGCCACGCCGGGGACGTCGTGATATTTATACCGATCGGCTTCAACCCGGCGCGCACCCTATTCGATGAATCGCGATTCGGATTTCGACAATGCGAGGCCGAAACCGACCGGCTGTATAAGCATATCCCATGCCACTAATTACGCCGCCTTTCCGCACGGCGCTACTGACGGCGAACGGCGTCCCGTTCCGGGACCGGCAACGGCGACATACAGACAACGCGGGACTGGTGGCTCTACTGGCAGCAGCTCACGGACCAGGGCAATTCAAACTCGAAACTGGCGACCGAAGGCCCCCACGCGAACCGCCCTCTACCCGAGTATATGCCGGATGGTGCGCTGTATTACGAGAGTGATCGGGGCGTCATCTATTGCAATGCAAACCCCGCCGGAACCCCCGTTTGGCAATACATAGCCGGCACCATGTGGGGCACATTGGTGCCCGACCAGCGGCCTACCGACCTCGGCGTGCATGACGCCGGTTTTGATTTCCGCACGGTAGCGCCGCCGCCGCGGAATTCATTTGGAATCAAACCGCATGGGTCGAAATCGGTGGCACAATCACCACGCAGAACACCGTAACCCTATCGCGCGCTCTGAATACGACATACCAGAACACCACCGGAAAGCCACTGTTCGTAGCCGTGACCGCTACCTGCACCTCCGGCGCGGCAATTGCTGCGCTCGTGGATGCGAGCGCTTCGCCCGGAACGACGGTTGCGAGCGCATCTGCGCCGGGAACTCTGACAAGCACCGCAGCTCTTACGTTTTTGTGCTGCCAAGCTACTACTACCGCATAACCGGAAGCGGAATCCCCGGCCCAACGCTTTCAATCTGGACTGAGTGGTCATGATCCACATAGAGCGCTCTTCAGATTATGCGCTGATAAAAGCGGTAATGAGAACCCCTGCGATCTATCGCCATATTTCCGACGACGGTTCCCCGCCGGCGGATGAGTACCGGCCGATCGAATCTGAGGCCATCTGGTATCTCGTGGCCTGGGACGGCAACACGCTGCTCGGGCTGTGGATGCTCGTTCCCACGAATAGCATCTGCTTTGAGATTCACACGTGTCTGCTTCCGCACGCATGGGGCGAGCGGGCGCACCGGGCGGCGCAGGTGATGCTCGCCTGGGTGTGGGAAAACACAGGCTGCCAGCGGATCATCACGAACGTCCCGGTAGACAATCGCCTGGCGTTCCATTTCGCTTTGAACGCTGGGATGGAAGTGTACGGCAAGAACGAGGATTCGTTCCTGAAAACGGGAAGCTCCTCGATCAGATCTGCCTCGGCCTTTCGAGGCCGCGCGAAATCGCACAAGTTTCAGGGGAAGTCAAAGAAGGAGATGAACGATATGGGATTGAGACGAATAAAAGCACCGGTTTATGTTCAAACACCAGAGCCGGGTGATCCTGACTGGGGGATCGACGAAGGTGTCGGCATTGGGGGTGGAATAGGTGGCCCTGGCATCGACAATAGCCTGCCAGGAGGAGGAGGCCACATCTGGGGCGCCTGGGTCAAAGTCCTGCGATGGGTCTTTGGACCGCACATTGATGGTGGGCCAAGTAAGCCGCCTGGAAGACCCATACTGCCCCTCATGTTGACAATGGACTGCCGCCAGATCACGTTTGGTGGGGTGGCGGTGGCAATAACGGAAGGTGGGAAATCCTCGATCCTGGATTCGGACGACCGCCAGTGATCGGGTGGGAGCCGATTGATCCTGGATTTGGAGTCGGTGGTGGAGGCGGCGGCACTCTACCTGCACCTCCTCCTGGCCAGTGGGTGCCTGGAGATCCGAACTATGGAATCCCAGAGCACGAGTGCAATTGTAAGGAACACAAGCTGGCTCGCTGGTTCTATGTTTTTAATCCTGGTGATTTGACGAAGCCGGTGCCGCCCGGCGGTCCCGAGCCCAAGAAGTAGACACGTTCACCAGAGGGGGCGGCGGCATTGCCGTCGCCCTGAGAAGTACCGATTCCTGGCGTCAGGAGCCTTCTAGGCTGCGTCGCCGGGGTCAAGGAGGGATAATCCTTGCCTGCTGCCATCGCGATTCCCGCTGCCATATCTTTAGGCTCGTCGGTTTTAGGGGTGTTCTAGGCTCGCGCGCGGCCAGCAAGGCCGCGAAGATCCAGTCTGAGGCCGCCAAGGCTGCCGCCGGCGATCTCAAGACACAACTGAACCTGTACAACCCGCAGATCGGTGCTGCCGGGACCGCGGCCGCGCAAGGCGTGACCGACGCCACCGCGGCCGGCCAGCAGGGGATTACCGGGGCAGTCACCGGCGGCCAGCAACGCATCGACACGGCCACCCAACGATCTCAAGATCTGCTCCAGCCGTACATCGGCGCCGGCAGCCAGTCGCTTTCGACGCTGATGGGCGGGTTGGCACCCGGCGGCGACCTGAACAAGCAGTTCACCGCGGCCGACATGCAGGCCTACGACCCCGGCTATGCCTTCCGGATGAGCCAAGCAACTAAGGCGCTCGCCGGTTCGGCGGCCGCCCGCGGCGGGGCGCTCGGCGGCGGCGCGCTGACGGCGTTGTCCAGCTTGAATCAGAACTTGGCCTCGGGCGAATTCGCCAACGCCGAGCAGCGGTTCCGGGCGCAGCAGACCGATAGGTTTAATAGATTGAATTCGCTCGTCAATCTGGGCGCGACGTCTGCCAACCAGGCGGCCGGGTACGGCATGACGGGCGCGGACGAGGCGGCGCGGCTCGGGCTGACCGGCGCGACCGCCGGCGCGGACCTCGGGTATCGCGGCGCTATGGGCGCCGGCGGGTTCACGACGGAGGCCACGCGGGAACAGGCGCAGAACGCGCTGAATACTTACGGTAAGATCGGCGACCTGATGACCGGCGGCGCGCGGCGCAGGCCGCGGGCACCGTGGGCTCGGCGAATGCGTGGACCGGTGCGCTCGGCGGCGTCGCCGGCGCGGCAACCAAGTGGGCGGCTATTACCAGGATCGGACCATGATGAAGGACTTCATGCTGAATCCAGCGCTTGGTGGTGGGGGTTACGTGGTGAACCCGAGAACGGGGCGCGGTTACACGCAGTAGAGGCACTTATGGCGATCGATCCTAGCATCAGTCTTGCCGTGCGGCCGCCGGTGATTGCGCCGCTGCAAATTCAAACGCCGCTCGAGCGGTTTGCGAAGATCCTCTCGCTGCGCAACCTGATGACGCAGGGGCAGCTCGGGCAACTTGGCTTGCAGACGCATCAGCTTGAGTTGCGGAAGCTACAGCAGGAGATGGAGGGGCAGGACCGCATCAATAAAATATTGGCCGCACGCTCTGCCGCAGCAGCACCGCTTCAGACGGCCCCGGCAGTCCCCCTGTTACGCCTCCAGCACCACCGGAGCCCGCGCCCTACACACCTGTTGCGCCCTACACGCCGATCGCAGGCGCAGCGCCCAGTGGGCCGTTAAGCACGCTGATGACGCCGCAGACGCCGGCAGTCACGCCGACGGCACCGGCCGCGCCAGTGCCCGGCCGCGCCCCTTCCGCGGCGGCAGTCTCGATCGCCGACCCTTATGCCGACCTGCCGAGCGATGCCGATCTTATCCAGCAGGGCGGAACGGCGGGCTTCACGATCGTCAAGAATCTCAATGCTGCTCGCGAGGCGTACTACAAACAACAGCAGGAGAAGATCAAACTGCATCAGTCGGCCCTGACCGGTCTGGCATCGCTCGCCGCCGGCGCGCACGATGAGCCAAGCAAAGTGGAAGCGATCGCCGCCGCGTTCAACAACCAATGGATCGATGCGGCCACGCGCGATCAGCTCATGAGCCACCCCTACAACAAGAAGGAGTGGGACGACTTCGCGGTTAACTCCCTTGAGGGAAGCAAGCGACTCGACGAGGTCCGCGCCCAGGTCAACCAGACGGCGCTCGAGAAGAAGCAGGCGCACGACCAGGCGATGTATCCCTCGGAGGAAGCGAAAGCGGGCCGCAGAGGCTACAAAGACACAGCAGGAAGCCAGCGGAACGCAGCCGATCACACCGCAGCAGGTGATCACCAACACAGAGACGGCGCGGCATAACCAACGAGTTGAAGAACTCACCGGACAGGGCCATACACAGCAGCAAGCCACAGCCGTAGCAAATATCGAAGGTAAACTTCGCGACGATTTCAATCAGGCGACGAAGACCTTCCCGCCGTGCGCGAAGCCTACGGTCGTATCCACGCTGCGAAGGATGCGCCGCCGAGCGGTGCCAGCGATATCGCGCTGCTCTACGGCTACATGAAAGTGCTCGATCCCGGATCCACGGTTCGGGAGGGCGAGTTCGCGACCGCCAGCAACGCCGGCGGCATACCGGACAAAATCGTGACCCCTGTACAACAAGATCCTGCGAGGCGACCGGCTCTCTGAAAACGTGCGCACTGAAATGCTGGACAATGTCGAGCGGCTGTATTCACGGGCCACCGAGGATTACCAAAAACCAGCCAGCAGTTCACTGACATTTCCAAGCGCAGCGGCGCCGATCCGAGAAACGTCGTAATCGACTACACGACTACGGCAAAGAAGTCACCGCAAACGGTAACATCGGAAGTCCAGAAAGCCCTTTCCGGTGCCGAGCGCGGCAAGATCCACCAACTCAGCGATGATTCCGTCTGGCTGGTGAATGCAGATGGCAGTATCCAACCCGCAACCGCACCTAAGCAATAACACGCGTGCCTGAACTAACAGTCGTCAAATCGTGGGCGTTGCCACAGTTCGATCCGACACCGGACGAGGCGCGCACGCTTGCCGAGATCCGGACTCGAGAGTCGAGCGGCGATTACGCAGCGCGCAACCCTAAGCCCGGATCGACTGCGGCGGGAGCCTACCAGTTCATCGGCCCCACATGGCAATTGGCGACTCAAGAATACCGGAGCGCCCGTCTACTCTTCCGCGCCGAAGCGCCACAAGTCGTTCAGGACGCAAACGCGCTCCACATGCTGCGGCAGTATGGCCCGAATTCAACTACCACTTGGGCTGCGTCCGGGCCTTACAAGGCACCAGCACCGGCGGAAACATCGCAAGCGGCGACGACAGCACCGCTCACCGTAGTAAAGAGTTGGTCAGTCCCGCCGACGCCACCCGCACCGTCTGCGCTCGATGAGGCGAAGCGTCTGGGGTCGATAACTGCCGGCTCGAGCGGATTGAATTTGCTCAGCGACATCTCCGGCGGATTCCGGTCGCTCATGGACCGCATGGTGGGCAACACGCCGGTGACGAAGATCACCGGAGGTGGGTGGTGGGTTCCGGCATGGACGCCAGCAGAACGAAAAGCAGGGGCCGCAATCGGCGGAGTCGCGCAAGGCGTCGCTGCGGAGCCTGAGCGCATGCGCCAGGAGCTGATCAAGAGCGGGGACGCGATGCTCCACGGCGATATCAACACCGCCGCGGATCATCTCTGGTTTTTTCCTACCGTTCGCCGGCGCTGCGGGCGAACGGATGGCTGAACGCCTTAAAAGCGGGGATATCAAAGGCGCATTCGCCGATGCTGTCGGCAGTCTGCTACCGTTCGCCGCGGAGCCTGCCATCAGCGGAACCAGGGCAGCGATAGAGGCGGCGCCGGAAGCAGCGGCGACCACAGGTGCCGTAACCAAGGCAGCGGTAAAGGCCGGTGGTAGGGACGTAGCCGTGGGCGCAGGCAAGACGGCGTTAGGCGCGGCACTGGCAAAGGCCGGACCTCTCGGCGAAATCGGAGACGTGCTCGCCGGCGTCCCGGTTGTTAAGAGCGGTCTTAAGCAGATGGGACGCGGAGTCAGGGCCGGATACTCCGCAGGCAAGCAAGCGCTCGCGGACCGGGCTGCAGCGCCACCGGCCGCCGCGGCGCCGGTAGTAGAAGTACCGCCGCTTCAATTGGGGCCAGGACCCGTCATTCCACCTGCGCCGCCCGACGCGAGTTTCGTCCGCGGTGTTCCCGCGCAATACGCGCAGCCGGAACCGGTCCCGCCGTCGCGGCAACTTGGGCCAGGGCCAATCGTCACACCGCCGCCGCCTGACGCCAGTTTCGTGCGCGCCGTTCCCGCCGAATACCCGCCCGTCGAGTTCACTCCGCAAGAGCAGGCGCTCGCGGACCACATACTGCAGAACGTCGAGCCGCAAGCGCCGCCAACCGCGCAGCCGCCGTCACCGGCACCGGCCGCCGCTCCCAAGCCCGCGGCCGCGGAACTCGCGCAGCAGTTCGAGGCCACGACCCGCCCGGACCGCATGCTCGATTTCCTGAAACGGATGGATCCCGAGATCACGCCCGCGGCCATCGACAACCTGGACCCCAACCAGTGGGAGCTCGTGGCGCGCGGCGCCGGCAGCCCGGCCGGCACGATTCCGACGCCCGAAGACATCGCGGTCCATCCGCGGCAACCTCGCGCAGTCCGAAGGCGCATCGCAGATCACCGCAAAGACTCCGGAAGCGGCAAGCGCTCAGTTCGAACAGAAGCGCGAGACGCGCACCGTATCGAACCGGACCGCGATGGCTACGCGGTTTCGAGATGCCTTGATGAAAGAAGGCATCACTGCCGACGACGTCGCGAAGATCGAACCGGGCTATGTGAGTACCAAGCAAATTACAGAACTGCGCATGCGGCCCAGGTGGGCAACATCGCCGAGCACCTCGGCGAAAAAGAGCCCAGCGCGCAGACCGTGGCCGAGATCGTGCGCCAGATGCGCGAACAGGCAGTCACGCCAATCCGGTAACCCCCACCATATCTTCTCCTCCTACGCGGGGCGCTCCCATACGGCGCCCCGCGCTTTTTGCGTCTGCGCACTGGCTCGCCCGGTGAGCCTTCAGTTGATCATTACTACGCAGTATAATCAGGGGGCTGAGTTGAACATTACAACGGAGGTAGGCCATGCGTCGCCGCAAAAACATTGGGGAAAACGGGCACTTTTCCGCGTCAGTTGAACACAATCCGCATAATGTTCAACTCAACAAGAAACGAAAAGAAGCGCCTAAGTATATGACTCCAGAGGAGATACAGGCGCTTCTACAGGCCAGCTACCCCAATGCGCGCGATCACGCCATCTTCCGCGTGGCCTATCACCACGGCCTGCGTGCATCGGAGATCGGCATGATCCAGATGCGCGACTATCATCCCAGTATGCGCCGCGGCTACGACCGGCTGGTGATCGAACGGCTTAAGCGGTTCCTTCGGCGGTGACACTCTACTGGTCGGAGGCCGCAGCCGACGCGATCCGCCGGTGGGTAAAGAAGCGCGGCGTGGCGCCAGGTCCGCTGTTCACCTCCCGGCACAAGAGCCGCATCGGCCGCACGATGCTGCACTACCTGATGAAGCGCTACTGCAAGGAGGCCGGCATTCCTGCGAGAAGGCCCACTTTCATTCTCTTAAGCACACGTGCGGCACGATAATGCTATCGGTGCTGAAGGAGTCGATCGTCGACGTGCAGCATCACATGGGCCACGCCGACATCCGTTCGACGATGGTTTACGCGAAGCTCACCGAGCAGGCCAACGAAGAACGCGCATCGCGGCTCAAACATTGGAAATAGATAAACACATCCTGTTTGTCTTAATTTGTCGACACTCTGAAGACTGCGCATTATTCCGCAGATTGTGGCCTTCGGCCACGTCCACCGCAACAGACGCAACGAAAAACCCGCCCCGCAAAACACCACGTGTTTGGGACGAACGCCAATAAACACGGCGGCGCGGCGCAGTAGCGACTGAATACAATCGGCTGATGGCGAAACATCGACGATCGCTTCACAATTGCTGATCAACAACCACAGTAGCCATCTATCCCCCAGCAGAAGGCGGGAGAAGGCGAATGAACTGCCGCGCCAAGAAGGCCGCATATATTGCGCGACGTCTTCATGCCATGGTGGAAACCTGGCGCGACGAGCAGTTGACCTCTGCATATCGACGTGCCTTGGTGAACGCCCACCAGGATCCCCGACACCGCAATCCCAAGCGATACTCCAACGCTTATAAAGTGGCTTTCTTCGCTGGCGTGAAAGCAGGGCTAACTGGGGCCAATCGGCCCCAGTTGCTAGCTCGGACACGTTCTGGCATGGATTACGGATCTGACCGCAGAAGCCGAACGGTGCTTACGAGACGCTGAAACCGGAGCGGACCAATAACGGCCCTAGCCGCTCTTCTTCTCGTCTTCTTCCTTGCGCCGGATCTCTTCGAGCAGCCGCGCGCGTGCCTGCTCGAGCCGTTCGACCAGGTTGATCGAGCCCGAGTGCTCCTGGACGACGTGCTCGCGATAGAGCTGGCCGGAAGCGCTTCGCCAATGCGATCGCTAGGCTGGTTGTCGTAGTCGACCTCATAGACCAGGTGGCCGTCGCGCGTCTTCACGGGCTTGCCGCGCCAGAAGAGCTGGCGCTCGCGTGCCGTTGATGGCGCGGTCCACGAGCACGTCTTCGATCTCCTGGCCCACGCGGTCCTGCAACGCTTCGAACGCCTTGCGGTATTCGGCATCGCGCTGAAGGCGACTGTAATGCAGGGCCTTATTGATGCCGGCGGCCCTTCGCCGCGGCCGTCACGCTGCCGCAGCCGGCGTGAGGCCTCGAGGAACTTGGCTACGCGGGACGGGGTTGATTTCTTCTCGGGCATATTGTGGCAATCATAGCTTTACCAGTGCCTCGAGCGCATCCTGGGTGTCGATGTCGCCTTCCCAATAAGCAATGAGCGTAGGCGCGGTTGCGCTCGATCCACTGGCGCAACTGGTCAGAAATCACCGGAACCCATCGAACCCTCCACGACGTGCACATCGGCCGAATCCCCACTGAGATCATTTCCAGTGGGCATGGCTTTGGTGTTGCGCGACACCTTGACGCGCCACGTCATGACGGGCACCGCCCCGGTACGAAATCCAAACAACGAACGGCAGGCCGGTGTGCTTCGGGAACAAATTCGCCATCTCGAATGGTGCCTCGATCTTCATTTCCATGCCCCTCATCCGACCCAACCAAAACCACTTAACGAGGATCACAATGATCAACGGCACGGTTCCGTAAAACACCTGCAACGCCTGATTATTCGGCATTCGTTTTCGCCTTCTTCCTTCCGCGGCCGCCGTGCCAGGCCGGCCTTTGCGGGCAATCTCGCTGCGCTGCTCGGGCGTGAGCTTCTTCATACGGGCTTCCCCGCTTCGCTTTCCCCACGTAGCAAAGAATCGTTTCATCGTCTCGGAGTATTCTTCAGCATCCGTATTAACATGCGGTTCGTGGGCGAGCACCTCCGAACTCCTCTGGAGGTTGCCAGTCGTCCGCTGCTGATTCCGCGGTTTCGGCACGAGTAAGGCCGCAGCCCGCATGAAGCTTCGGAGTTCCTGGGCCGCACTACGGAACCACTCTCCGTTCATTCGATCCTTCCTGAAACCGCTGATGTGAATCTGGCGGTTCAGTGGCATGGTCGCCGGGCGCAAAGCCGACCAGTCGCAATGGAAACGGACAATTCGTCACAAGTTCGCTCGTCTGACCTCGGGCTGTGCCGAAAAACCAATCTTCATGTATTGACCGTTTTCCGTTTCGACGAAGTAGACGAAGCCGTAGCCCCTTTTGCGCCTGACTCTGCGGCTTGATTCTGCCAGCGGCTCAAAGTTGATCCCACTTCGGCTGTTTGCAGTTCGAGGCATCGCTTTGGAGGCCGAGTCCGGCGTTCAGCTTCGTCCATTCGTTATCCGCACCCCAAGCACTTTACATTACGTTCGTTTTCACCATCATCATAATCATCACTCACTTTCTTCCGTTGTCTTTGCATGTTTCACCCTACAAATCGTCCGCCCCGTTTTCTCTGCGTTGTTCATCATAATAATCATAACAACATGGTTTTAGAGCCGAGGGAGCATTAACAGCCAAAGGAGAAAAGATGTCCCAACTGAGTTTTGCCACCATGCCTCGAAATCAATCAACGCGCGCTCGGCGCGCCGGATTCTCTTTCTGCGGCAGCCTGCTTTGTGTTTGGCGGCGAAGCGCCGGCGCGCCAGACCGTTGTGTACATCCGCTGACACGGACGGGCTCTACTGCCTGGCGGCGTCCCAGATCGTTGCCTGCCAGAAGACACGTGTGCGAGGGTGCATTCTTGGCGGGAAGCCACCATCGATTACATCGAATCGGGACCCGAAGGCCGCGATTTCAGCGGGCCGCTACCGAATCCGCCGCCAGTGCGGAAACCGCCTTGAGGACTTTTGCGGACGCACTGGCGAGCGCCTGACGCGCGTTCCCGAGTTCGACTACATGGGCTCGCGACGACTGCACGGGAAGAGGCGCTCGCCGTGATCGAACGCCGGGACTGCGGCAGTCAGACGTGCGCGTCGAGTTTCGAAGGGACGTGAACGCGGAGTTATCAGCTCTGGTCCACTACTTCGAAGAACAACAACGCGCCGCGACTGCGGCGAGGACCGTCGGTCGACGAACCGGCAAGGCGCGTTGGTCGCCCGCAAAAAAGGAAGAGCAGCTGCGAGACCAATAGCCCCAAAGGAGTCCCGACGGCGTGTCTCGCGGCCTTGTCAGCCGCTGGACGCGCGGAGACGGGCCGCTCACGGCGAGTGCGGCGAGAAGCTCACGTGCGAAGTTCTACTGTGGTCGAACGCTGGGACACGCAGAAGTGGATCGAGGTTCGCCTCGAGTGGGACGGCTGCGTACAAGGAAGTGCCTAATGAGCGACATCATCAAGTTCGAATTCGACCGCCCGGTGGAGGTCGCGCTGCGCTTCCAGCGAGCCGCGCGTCTTCCCCAGCGCCAGTTCGACGGCGGCGACGACCGCCACGTTTTCGACCACCAGGCCGGCATGCAGCGCCGTGACCGCGTCCGCCGCCCGGCCTCGGCCTGAAAATTTGCGGCGCTGCAAATATCCATGCCGGGGCGGAGTGCTGTGTCGCTTCATTTTCCGCAAGCGCAGGAAGTAAGCCGCCTGAGCGGCGATGAAGTCCACGCGGGGACTCAAACCAGAGCCCCATCTTGTGAACCTTCAACGCGCCGAAGCATCACGCCATATGAAACTTGCACCTTTCAGACAAGGCCCCCAGGCATGTTCCACAAACCATGGAAAAACCTGCTGCCACATGACCCGGAGAGAGCCACGCTCAACACGGCGACTCCAGGCAATCTGATCTGACGCTGGATAGATCTCCTGCAGAAATGGAGCTCTGCGAGACGATAGGACCAGCTCAGCCATCCACTTTAGCCTTACTCCACCATCCACTTGATCCAATGCAGGCCTGGAAACCTCCAGCTTGAAAAACATGGCACTCTCCAGTGAAAGTCCGTATGGTTGCACGTGGTTGACGCCGATTCACGCATAACGGAAGAGAAAGCTGCCATGGAAAGATACCAACACCAGGCGATAATTCTGGAGCGATAGGGCGCGGCAATCTCATTATCTGATCCCGTCGGCTTTGCGAGGCTGGATTCAATTGCTGGGGCGCCGATAATGGTGATCTCCCACTGCACCACTATCCCAATCAATTGTCCTTTTCCGGACGCGACATCTGCTTAGCCGGGGTTTCTGTTTTCGCTGGAGAAACGGGGCATCGCACGGTCGCTAACCAAATCGCGAGGATCGCGAAGTTCATCGAGGCAAGGCCAGCGTCCGGAGTTTCTCGATGAACCCTGGAAGCCCACGGTTCCCCGCTTTACTCTTTACCAACATGATGCTCCGGAATCCGAAGACGCGAGAACGGTTACCGGGAATAGCTTCACGCCTGGTGTAATCAGCGTAATGCCCCGCAGGCGTACTATCAGGATTCCGGCGATCTGCTCCGCCGTTAACGCTTCATGAGTCTTGGGTGCATCCGATACCACTGGTCTCATGCCGACGCTGAACGGCTGCCGTTGTCAGTGTCCATGCTTTGGCTGAGAGCGTTCAGGGTTTCAACCAGGCGAGCATTGGCTGTACCTGGGCGAATGTTGTGCGGCGTCCATCCTGCCTTCCAACATCTTTTGTCTTTGGTGTTCCAGTTTTTCGAGGGACGGAGTCTCACCATCAAGTAAATGGCAAACTGACGGAAGAGGAAAATTGCCAGTGCGTCCAGCCAGTAGATGATAGTGCCGAAGATAACGGCGCGCTGCCCTCGAAATCAGTGGGGCACGGGCGGCATTGATGATGGTGGCTGGCGCATCCTTCTGAATAAATCCTGGCGCATCGTCCTAAGTTTGATCCAAATTGCAGAAGCTCGGACTGGCTTTGCTTCGCTGCGTGGGACCAACATACCGATGCGCTATTACGTTTTCCCCAGGGAGTGTTGACTCTAACCACGGCAGACGAAGGCAATGGC
>ERZ1370068.5184-contig-4217_pt1 | contig 46684 bp, 72 predicted proteins | sample MGYA00561227_ERZ1370068 | MGnify/ENA primary metagenome ERZ1370068 (study PRJEB38410, sample SAMEA6850437) | metagenome | study: Metagenomic assessment of the ecological functions of the soil: analysis of the soil microbiota associated with the... | reverse complement strand
CGAGGACAGCGGCGACGGTTATTTCTCGGGATGGAATCGAAGAGAAGCGCGCATACGAAGGCGACAGTTGGGTTTACAAAGGCGGAGACCTGAGTCGGCCACAGCGCGATCTTACGTTGCAAGATCCGCAATGTGTTTTTCAAAAATTAAAACGTCATTTCTCTCGCTACACGCCGGAGATGGTGGAGAAAATCTGCGGCATTTCGCCCGATATTTTTCACAAGGTGGCGCACATGCTCGCTGCCGCATCTGGCCCTGAGCGCACGGCGGCGGTTTGTTACGCGGTTGGCTGGACGCAGCATTCCAAGGGCGTGCAGATTATTCGCGCAGCAGCCATTTTGCAGTTGCTGCTTGGAAACATTGGTCGACCTGGCGGCGGAATCCTCGCGTTGCGCGGTCATGCCTCGATCCAGGGCTCAACTGATATTCCCACGCTCTACGACATTCTCCCCGGCTATCTAACGATGCCGCATAAAGGCGACGAGACTCTTCAGCATTACCTGGATCGTTACACCAAGAAAACCGGCCTCTGGTCGAATTACCCGAAATACCTCGTCAGCATCGCTCAAGGCTTACTACGGGAAGAATGCGACTGCCGAAAACGATTTCGGTTACGGTTTCCTTCCCAAACTCACCGGCAACCATTCCTTTTTCGAATATCTCTACGACATGCTCGATGGAAAAATGGAGGGCATGTTTATCGATGGGCCAAAATCCGGCAGTGGGCGCGCCCAATTCGCGACTTCAACGCAAGGCTCTCACAAAATTGAAATGGCTCGTTGTACGGGACATGGTCGAGGTCGAATCGGCAAATTTCTGGAGTGAGTCGCCCGAAATCGATCGTGGCGAATTGAAGCCTGAGGACATTGAGACTGAAGTTTTCTTCTTCCCGCGGCCGGACATGCCGAAAAGGAAGGCGCCTTCACGAACACGCAGCGACTTTTGCAGTGGCGCGAAAAAGCGGTGGATCCTCCCGGCGATGCGCGCTCCGATGCCTGGTTCATTCATCAGTTGGCGTTGCGCCTGAAGGCGAAAGCGCAGCAATCAAATGATCCGATCGACGAGCCCCTCCGCGCGCTCGACTGGTGGTATCCGGAAGATGAATTGGGCGACACGAAAATGGAAGCCGTGCTCGCGGAGATCAACGGCTGGCACACGCAACCTGTAGCCCGGGACGTCGACCCCGGCGGGAGTGACGGGATTGTTTTCGGCATTGATCGCGACGGCAATCCGCATCACGGCCCACAGGTCAATGGTTTCGCCGAATTGAAAGCTGACGGATCCACCGCATGCGGCGCCTGGATTTACTCCGGTGTGTTTCGTCGTGATGGTGTGAACAAGGCGAACTCGCGGAAGTCACGAGATTATCTCGGTCACGGCTGGGGCTTCAGTTGGCCGAGCGATCGCCGAATCATTTACAATCGCGCCAGCGCGCGGCCGGACGGGCATCCCTGGAGCGAACGGAAAAAGTTGATCTGGTGGGACTCGGAAAAATGGACCGGCATAGATGTTGCCGGATTTGTGCAAGGAAACCTCCGGATTACGAGCCCGAAGTAGGCGCCGAAGGTCTCGACGCAATTCCGGGCGATGCGCCGTTTATCCTGCACGAGGATGGCTTGGGCTGGATCTACGTGCCAAAAGGTTTGAAGGACGGCCCGTTCCCGACTCATTACGAGCCGCTCAGAATCGCCCGTATCAAATGAACTTTATTCGCGCGATACCAATCCGCCGGAGCATTGGTTTCCGCGCAGCGAAAATCGGTTCGCGCCTCCGGGCGATTCCAGATTTCCATTCGTGCTGACCACATATCGCCTGACCGAACATCATACGGCCGGCGGCATGTCGCGCTTTCTCAGCCATCTCGCGGAATTACAGCCGGAGATGTTCGCCGAAATTTCGCCCGAGCTTGCACGTGGGCTTAAGATCCGCAACGGCGATCACGTCTGTATTGTTACCTTGCGTGCAGCGATTGAAGCTCGCGCACTCGTTAGTCGTCGCATTCGGCCATTGCAACTCAATGGAAGAACACTGCACCAGGTCGCGTTGCCTTATCACTATGGGACAGCCGGCCTGGTGCGCGGCGCCTCAGCGAACGATCTTCTCACGATCTCCGGCGAACCGAACGTGACAATCATGGAAGCCAAGGCGTGCACTTGCAACATTGTGCCGGGTCGACTACCGCACGGCCGCGCGTTCGCCGAGTTCCTGAATAAATACGCGCCTCAAACAGGCCCCACCATTCTGCATCCCGAGGAACCGCAGCGCGGCATGACTGCGCCCGGCGGCGGTCTCGCGATGGAGGGAAAAGAATGAGCCAGCTGCGTTTGTTTTTGCTCGCTTAGCCAACTTCAACATGAGAATTTCAAACGACTCAAACGACTGAAGTCCGCTGCCCGCTGCGAAGAATTGGATAAAGATTATGTTCGCGCTGCTTTCGAAATGGCCGCTCGTTAGGCAAATTCGCGAACGCAAAGATGGCACCAGGAGCGAGCGTAGATTACCTCGAAAGTGGTACTGGAAACCCCGCGCACGCGCAATAGCTGGCAACAGTGGGCCAGCTATCCTTTTAGCTATGGACAGCAAAGCAAAGCAGCTTGGTAAGTACGAAGGCGGAAAGGTTTGGTTCATTAGCGGGGTTTTGCGGGGATTCGGACGTGAATTAGCATCCAGATTCCTGAAGCAACAAAAACCAATGTTTGTTTTGGCATTTCTGATAATCAGCACCCTGATCACAACCAGCACCCTGATGGCGCAGAAGGCTGTCGCGTCGCCGCTGGCGCAGGAGACTATCACGGAGCTCATGTCGAAAGATCTGGCAGGATTTCCGGACAAGGAAGTTTTGATGTACACCGTGGACTTTCCGCCGGGCTTTTCGAGCCCTGTACACCGCCACGAGGCCCAGGTGTCTGTTTACGTGCTGGAGGGCTCTGTTGTGATGCAGGTGAGAGGGGAGAAGAAGTCACGCTGCAACCGGGCCAGACTTTTATGAAGATCCCAAAGACGTTCACGTCGTCAGTCGGAACGCAAGCAGCACAAAGCCAGCAAAATTCCTTGTGTTCCTGATTCACAAGAAAGGCACTCCGCTGGTGATGCCAGCAACGTAGACCAACAATTGCGAGCGGTTCTGTTCGCGACAACTCAATTCACGGGAAATACATGAGCACGATTACAATTAAGGATTCGAAATTCGCAGGCTACGCAGCCCTGTTGCTAAGAATTGGGATCGGCGTTGGTTTCTTGTCGGCCGTAGCCGATCGATTCGGTCTGTGGGGACCGTTTGGGCAACCGAATGTCGAGTGGGGAATTTCTCACGGTTCCTGGAATACACCCACACCCTCAATTGGTATTTGCCGGCCGGAATGATCCCGCTGCTGGGGGCATCGCCACTGGCGCTGAAATTCTCTTCGGCCTTCTTATCCTCGTCGGCTGGCACACACGTGTCGCCGCGTTGTTAAGCGGACTCCTGCTATTGACGTTCGGAGTGGCAATGACGCTCGCATTAGGAATCAAGGCACCCCTGAATTTTGCGGTCCTCACGGGGGTGGGAGGGGCCTTGCTTCTCGCAAATTGCGAAGGCTTCCCGTTCAGCGTGGATGAGTTGCTCTTCTATCGAACTATTAAGAGGCGCACAGATGAAAGCAGCACGACTTCTACGATTCAGTCTACAGAAAGTGATCACAAATGATGACCTGCCTCAGCCGGAAAGCTTCAAGAAAAAGTCGCGGTCGTTACAGCGACAATAGCAGCATGCGGCTGGTAGCCCCCAAATTGTTTTTGCCCGGTCCGCCTATCATGATCGTAAATGAAACACGGAGTATCACATGACGAGCATTCTCTTAGAGCCATTTCGCCTGCACGACCTGACACTGCCGAATCGAATCGCCTTGGCTCCGATGACCCGCGGTAGGGCGGGAGCTGCTCGCCTGCCAAACCTACTAATGGCCGAGTACTACGCCCAGCGCAGTTCGGCTGGCTTGCTCGTCACCGAAGGCACTACGATCTCGGAGGAGGCCAACGGCTGGAACGAGTCGCCGGGCATCTATACGGATGACATGACCGAAGGGTGGAAGCACACCACCAACGCTGTTCATGAAAAAGGCGCCGTCATCTTCCTACAGCTTTGGCATACAGGACGGGCCTCCCACAGCAGCTTCCACGGTGGCAAACCCGCCGTCGCTCCTTCGGCCATAAAGATCAACGAGCCGGAGATCCACACGCCCACCGGCAAGCAGCCGCACGAAGTCCCACGGGCGCTGGAAACGTCCGAGATTCCACGGATCATGGAGGACTACCGTCAAGCTGCTGAGCGAGCGAAGCAAGCGGGCTTCGACGGAGTGGAACTTCACAGCGCCAATGGGTATCTGATTGACGAGTTTCTACAATCGAAGACGAATCACCGCACGGACGAGTACGGTGGAAGTGTCGAGAATCGTTACCGCTTCCTGAAGGAAGTGATCGAAGCCGTCACGTCCGTCTGGCCTGCCCACCGGGTCGGGGTGCATCTCTCGCCCAACGGGACTTATAACGACATGGGATCGTTGGATTTTCGGGAGCAGTTCACGTTCGTTGCCAGTCAACTCGATCGCTTCGGTCTGGCGTATCTGCACGTCGTAGACGGGCTAGCGTTCGGCTTCCACAAGCTCGGCGAGCCAATGACGCTGGCCGAGTTCCGCAAGGTGTTCCACGGTCCACTCATGGGCAACTGCGGCTACACCCAGGAGACGGCAGATAAAGCGATTGCCGAAGGACACGCCGACCTAATCTCCTTCGGGCGACCATTCATCAGCAATCCGGACCTCGTGGAGCGCTTCAGGAACGGCTGGCCGCTTGCCGAGCCAGCGCCGATATCCGACTGGTCCTCGCCCTCCGGGGCGAAAGGGTACACGGATTTCCCACCTTACGGACTTGTCTCGATGTCAGACTTGCCTAAGTCTACTAACTGTTCTGCAGCAAGCGATTGCTCAGCCAGCGAACCAACACACTGGAGAGACAAACATGACAAAGGTATTTCTCGCCGGTGCAACCGGAGCGATTGGCAAGCGGCCGCAACTGCACTTCTTCGCCGCTACCACGATCGGATCACGTCGATCTGAACGCATTCATTACCGTGAATGACGACGCGGTTCTTGAAGCGAGTTCAGTTGCAGATTCAGATCAGAGGCTACGCCGTTGCACTCGTAGATCCCGAGGCCACCAAGATCGTTCTGGATGATGTCATCGTCACCGGGACTGTCGCGTAAATATCGTCGCCATCCCCGCTGAACACCGGATGCGTCCCGGCGTTGCATCGAATCCGTGTCATGTGGATGATCACATCATGAAACAAGCCCTCCTCATCGTCGATGTTCAGCCCAGTTTTCCTATATCGATGGAAATTCTGCATGGGATCAGAGAATTAAGCGCCAGACTCCCAAGCGTGGCCACCGTAGAGAGGCATGATGAATCTGTGACGCCCTTTGAAGGACAGCTGGGATGGAAACCCGGAAAGGCTGATGAAAGTCTCATACCCGCTAATTGCGTTTTCATAAAGCACGGCTATCTCCTGCCTCCGGCGGCTATTGAATATCTTCGAGGTCTGCGAATGGACCGTATATTGGTTTGCGGCGCCCAGGCGGACACCTGCGTTCTTGCTGCAGGCTTCGCACTGTTCGATGCTGGTTTACATCCGACACTTCTGAAATGGCTCACCGTCGGGTCGTCGTTGGATCGCTCTGGTAACCTTGGGGCGCGCTTGTGGGAGCACCACTTTGGAAGCGTTTTAGGGCATTCCGATCAGCTCGGCCTTCCTGAGTTCGCAAAGTCTTCACGGCCGAGAGATTATCAGGTGTGAATGAGTTCGAGTCTGATGAGACGCGAATCTTTTTGCTTTACAGCTGCGAACAAAAAAGGTAGCAAAGAAAAGGGCTGCTTAAGCGAGGACTAAACGACATGACATCGCTCACTGCGTTGCTCTCGAGATGGCCGCTCATTCGTCAGATTCGCAGGCGGGCGGACGGGACTGGCTTGGAGGCGATGTCGGACAAGACGCGCGCGATGCACGCGCGCACCGATGGCGCAAGCATCGCCCGCTCGATTTGCCCGTACTGCGGAGTCGGTTGCGGACAACTCGTTTACCACAAGGATGGGAAACTGATTTCGATCGAAGGCGACCCGGAGTCGCCGATCAGTCAGGGAAACCTTTGTCCGAAAGGCGCCGCATCCTACCAGTTGCTCACGCATTCACGACGCGAAACGAAGATGAAATATCGCGCGCCGCGCGCAAAGGAATGGACTGAAATGTCGCTTGATCGCGCGATGGACATGGTGGCTGACCGCGTCTGGGAATCGCGCAAGCGCACATTCGTGCACAAGCAACGACGGAACGCACGATCAATCACACGACTGCGATCTGCCATCTCGGCGGCGCCACGCTCGACAACGAAGAAAATTATCTCATTAAAAAACTTTTCACTCTCGGCCTGGGGATGGTGTGCATATCCAACCAGGCGCGGATATGACATAGCAGCACGGTGCCCGGTCTGGGCACCTCCTTTGGCCGGGGCGGAGCTACGACCGCGCAACAAGATCTCGCCAACGCCGATTGTATTTTAATCGAAGGCTCGTCGATGGCCGAAGCGCATCCGGTCGGTTTTCGCTGGGTGATGAAAGCGAAGGACCGCGGCGCGACCATCATTCATGTTGATCCAAGATTTTCGCGCACCAGCGCGCTGGCCGATATCTGGGTGCCGATCCGCGCCGGCGGCGACATCGCGTTTCTTGGCGGACTCGTCAGGCACATTATCGAGAACAATCTTTTCTTCCGCGATTACGTCGTTCACTTCACGAACGCGTCCTGCATCCTGCGTGAAGATTTTCGCGACGCGGAAGAAGGCGCGACCGGCGTTTTCTCCGGCTGGAACGGGGAGCTATGCGGCTACGACAGGAAGACCTGGGTCTACGAAGGCCATCCCGCCCTCAGTTTTCCGGAGCGCGATCTGACCTTGCAACATCCGCGCTGCGTTTTGCAAACACTGCGCCGCCACTTCGCTCGTTACACGCCGGAGATGGTGGAGAAAATTTGCGGCATTTCGCCCGGCGCTCTTTCACAAAGTTGCGGAGGCGCTCGTCGCCGCATCAGGTCCAGATAAGAGCGCAGCGATTTGTTATGCGCTCGGCTGGACCCAACATTCAAAAGGCGTTCAGATCATTCGCACCGCGGCGGTCCTGCAACTATTGCTCGGCAACATCGGTCGGCCGGGGGCGGAATCTTGGCCCTGCGTGGTCACGCGTCCATCCAAGGCTCGACTGACATTCCAACGCTCTACGATACTTTGCCTGGTTATCTGCCAATGCCCCGCGGCGATGGCACCGAAACGACGCTGCGCGATTACCTGGCGCGTCAAACAAAGCCAACTGGTCTCTGGCATAGTCTTCCAGCGTATTTCATCAGCTTGCTGAAAGCGTACTACGGCAAGAACGCAACGGTCGAAAACGATTTTGGCTACGACTGGGTCCCGAAGATCACCAGCAACCATTCCTTCTTCGAATACCTCTACGACATGGCCGACGGAAAAATGGAAGGCATGTTCATGATGGGCCAGAACCCAGCGGTCGCGGCGGCAAACTCCAGGTTCGCAGCGAGCGTCGCTGTCGAAATTGAAATGGCTGGTCGTTCGCGAGATGGTCGAAATCGAAGCCGGCGACGTTCTGGCGTGATTCGCCCGAGATTGAGCGCGACGAATTGAAGACGGAAGAAATCGAGACGGAAGTTTTCTTTTTCCAGCGGCGGGTCACGCCGAAAAGGAAGGCGCGTTCACACAACACGCAGCGCATGCTGCAGTGGCGCGAGAAAGCGGTTGATCCGCCGGGCGACGCGCGATCCGACGCGTGGTTCATGCATCAGCTCGCTTTGCGTCTGATCGCCAAAGCGAAACAATCCAACGATCCGCTCGATGAACCGTTGCGCGCACTCGATTGGTGGTATCCCGGAAGACGAGTCGGGCGATCCAGAAATGGAAGCCGTGTTGGCAGAGATCAACGGCTGGGTACACGCTTGAGCATCAAGAAAACGCCCAACGCCCAACGTCCAACGTCCAACGTCCAACTACAGAACAGCAGAATGACGGAATTGTTTTCGGCATCGATCGCGCAGGGAATCCGCATCACGGTCCGCAGGTTGACGGTTATCCACGGCTGAAGTCCGACGGTTCGACCGCAAGCGGCTGCTGGATTTACTCAGGCGTCCTCGGTCCAGATAAGATTAACAAGGCGAACTCGCGTAATTCGAAAGATTATCTTGGCCACGGTTGGGGCTTCGCCTGGCCGGGTGATCGCCGCATTATATATAATAGAGCGAGCGCCAGCCCGACCGGCGAACCGTGGAGCGACCGCAAGAAATTGATCTGGTGGGACGGCGCGCAAAAGAAATGGACCGGAATTGATAACCCTGATTTTCCGCTGGACAAGTCGCCAGAGTTTCGACCAACCGGAAACGAGAGCGGCCTTGATGGGATTCCCGGCGACTCGGCGTTCATCTCGCATGAAGACGGGCTCGGGTGGCTTTACGTCCCGAGCGGTTTGCAGGATGGACCGATGCCTACACATTACGAACCGCTCGAGTCACCGGTGCACAACGCGCTTTACTCGCGCGACACGAACCCGGCTGTGCATTGGTTTACCCGCCAGGAAAATCGATTCGCGCCCCCTGGTGACCCGCGATTTCCTTTTGTTCTTACAACTTACCGGCTGACCGAGCATCATACCGCCGGAGGTATGTCGCGCTTTCTCAGTCATCTCGCGGAGTTGCAGCCTGAGCTGTTCGCTGAAATGTCCCCCGAGCTCGCAGTCGAGCTGAAGATCGGCAACGGCGACCACATTTCGATCGTGAGTTTACGCGGAGCAATCGAAGCCCGCGCACTCGTCAGCCGCCGTATCCGGCCATTGCATCTCAACGGGAAAACCGTGCACCAAATCGCGATGCCGTTTCATTTCGGTTCGGCCGGACCGGTGAAGGGCGGGTCCACGAATGATTTAATTCCGATTTCGGGCGAGCCGAACGTCACCATCATGGAAGCGAAGGCGCTCACCTGCAACATTGTGCCTGGCCGATTGCCGCGCGGTCCTGCCTTCGAAGATTGGCTCGACAAATATGTGCCGAAGGGTGGCCCAGCTAATTTGCACCCCGAACAACCAGCGGCGGGTGCGCCTTGCGCCAGAGCCGGTGGTGGTCACGGCTTGGAAGGAAAGATCGACAATCGATGATCGGCGAAGGCACTCACAGCACGAACCAGCGGCAGCACAATTACGTGCAGGAAAACGTCGAAGTAGGATTTCTTCACCGATCCGACCGTTTGCATCGGCTGCAAGGCTTGCGAGGTCGCGTGCAAAGAATGGAACCAAGTGCCCGATGACGGCTTCACCTGGTCGGGAAATTCCTACGACAACACCGGCCACCTCGGCGCGTCGACCTGGCGGCACGTCATGTTTCTGGAACAGGACCGCGCGAAAAAGGAGGTCAGATCGTCGGCTCTCATTTCGCTAGGTAGTAGCTGACGGAGAAGACCCGTTTCGCTGGGTTTTCCTGTCGGATGTTTGCAAGCACTGCGAGGAAGCGGGTTGTCTTGAAGCGTGTCCAACCGGATCGATCGTGCGGACGGAAGTTGGCTCCGTCCTCGTGCAAAACGATGTTTGCAACGGGTGCGGCTATTGCGTGGTCTCGTGCCCGTTTGGTGTAATCGATCGCCGACCGCAACCGCTGCCAGACGCAGGTGGCGCATTTAAGTGCACATTTTGTTACGATCGACAAAAGAGCGGACTCGTACCCGCGTGTGCAAAAGTTTGTCCAACTGAATCGATCGTGTTTGGCCGACTCGATGATTTGCGCGCGCGTGGAGCGGAGCGCGTGCAGCAATTGCAACAAAGCGGTTACAACGACGCGCAACTTTACGATCCAACGGAAACATCCGTGCGCGGCATTCACGCGTTCTTTTTGATTCTCGGCGAACCGGAAGCCTACGGACTTCCACCGAAACCGCAGATTCCAACGATTTATCTAAAGTCGGCGTGGACTTCGGCGTTCGCGACCGCCATTGCATCAATCATCGCAACGCTCCTGGCGTTCGCGTTTTTCTCATGACAACCAATTCGCCATCCGAAAAGCGACTCGAAGAGCTGCGCGAGCAAGCGTGGAAGGAGGGCGTCGTTGCGGGCAAAGGCGTGGACGTTGCCGGTGGCCCGATTCCGCGCAAACCCGGTTACTACGGTCAGGCCGTGGTGAAACCGCCGGTCTGGACCTGGGAAGTTCCGCTTTATTTTTCTTCGGTGGAATGGCCGGAATGTCAGCCGTAATCGCGAGCGGCGCGATCATCTTTCATCATGTCGATCTTGCGCGCGCGGCCATGTGGGTCGCCTGCCATAGCTGGGGCGATTCTTTCGCCTGATTCTGTTGATCATGGATCTTGGCCGTCCACATCTCTTCCTTAACATGCTGCGCGTTTTTAAACACAGATCAGCCATGTCGATGGGCGCCTGGATTCTCAGCGCGTTCGGCGCGTGCGCAGTTCCGGGTTTGATCGCGCTCGAACTGCACGCGCATCAGATCTTCCCTGGCACACTCGATCAACTCGTGCGCGTCGCTGCCGCCATCTTCATTTGTGCTGCGGCAATCTTCGGAACTTTGCTTGCGACTTACACTGGCGTGCTGATCGGCGCCACCGCGATTCCCGCGTGGTTTTTGCATCGCACCCTGCTGCCGATTCATTTTGGGACCGCAGGATTGGGATCCGCCGCCGCTCTGTTGGAATTGCTCGGACACCGAATCGCTGCGCTTAACTTCCTCGGGTTTTATGCGGCCGCGGTTGAGACTGGCGCTTTTGATCTGGCTCAGCCTCGATAAACACGGTGCCGCCGATCGCGCGATTCACGAGCATGGATCGGGCGTGGCTCATTCGGATCGGCGAAGTTTTGAACGGCCCGCTTGCGCTTATCCTGCGGTTTTTCGGCCTGGTTCCCTTCGCGGCGATTTCATTTCTACTTGGCGCGCTTGTCAGCCGACTCGGCTGGATCGCGGTAGGCAAAGTTTCCGGTTCCGATCCGGAATCCGTTTTCGCCGCCGAACGCTACTAAGCATCAAGCAGCGACGATCTTCAGGTCGCCGTTTGTTCAATCGGCGGCTTGGAAGCCGCCGCTCCTTGAGTCGTCGTCCTCGCCCCTCCCTCAGAAGAGGCAATGCCGATCCGTCCCTGAGTGGCAACGGAAAATCCTACCGACGCGTCGTAGAAACTGATTCAACGGACCGATAACATGTCGTTATGAAAACGAATTATCCTCTCGCGATAGCGATGATCTTGTTATCGATCCTCGCTTCGAACGCGTTTGGGGTACTTCGGTCGCCCTATCCCGGCAAACCTTACCCGCCCAATACCATCATCGTCGTCGGAGAGGAACAGGATGATTGGGTTCGGACGACGCTGCGAGGATCGAAATGAACACGCCGGTTGCTGACCAAGTAGTTTCTTTGATAGCGGGGATTGAACCGGCGGGCCTTGCAGCACTGCGCGTCGGATTCACTTTCGCCGTGATCGTCTTTCGACTGGCTGGAGTCTTTATCTTTCCGCAGGCGACACCAGCTTTTCGATGCGCGATCCAAACGTCGAGAACGACGTTCCGGTCTGTTCGCCACAATCGCGTCGAGGAAGTCGTTTTTGTCTGGAGCGGTCTAACGCTGGTTTTGCTCAGCATTCTTTCCAAGTCTGGAGTGCATGACATGGAGAATTTCAACTAAAACAAACAAACTCAGAAACGTTAGGAGACATAATTATGAGCATGCTAACTCGTCGCAATTTCCTCGGAGCCGCCGCGGTCATGGCGGGCGGACTAACGGGTCTGCAAAGAGTAGTCGGGGCAGAATTACACGGGCGGATCGAAGCAAGAGCGATCCGGGGCCATCTAATCCGACGCTCGATGGCCAGAACCCGGATTCCATCTGGCCACCTGGCACTGACTCGAAGAGCCTGGTCCAAAACTTCAAGTATCCATTCTCCTTTGCCAACAAGCGCACTTATGAGGGCGGATGGTCACGCGAGGTGACGGTGCGGGAGCTTCCCGTCTCGAAGACCCTGGCCGGTGTTAACATGAGGCTGACGGCAGGTGGATTCCGCGAGCTGCATTGGCACACGGCCGGCGAATGGGCCATCATGCTTTACGGAAACGCGCGGATTACGGCCATCGATCTGGACGGCAAAAGTTTCGTCGCCGACGTGGGCAAAAATGATCTTGTGGTTTTTCCGTCAGGAATTCCTCACTCCATTCAAGGCCTGAATCCCGATGGATGCGAATTCATGCTCGTTTTCGACGACGGCAATTTTTCAGAGTCAGAAACGGTCCTGTTGAGCGACGCGATAGGCACACCTGCCGCCTGAGGTGTTGGCGAAGAATTTCGCTGTCGACCAACAGGCGTTCGAGAATGTGCCGAAACAAGAGTTGTTCATTTTCCAAGCGGATGTTCCGGGCTCAGTGGATGCCGATCAGAAGGCAGCCGCCGGTACGTGGAAGGTCGCCGCAGAACTTTGCATTTCGCACGATGCAAATGCCGCCGACGTTGAAAACGAAGAGTGGCGAGGTGCGGATTGTTGATACAAGCAATTTCAAAGTCTCGACCACCGCGATGGCACTTGTCACCGTTCATCCGGGTGGGCTGAGGGAATTGCACTGGCATCCAAATGCGGATGAGTGGCGAGTGCTACATTAACGGCAAGGGGCGAATGACCGTGGTAGACACAGGCAACAAGGCTCGCACGATGGACTTTCAAGAGGGCGATGTCGGATACGTCCAGAAGACTTTGCTCCATTACGTCGAGAACACAGGCGACACAGATCTGGTGTTTCTGGAGATGTTCGGCAAGGTCAATCGTTTTCAGGACCTTTCCTTCTCGGTGTGGCTGGCTCATACACCGCCGGAAGCGGTCATGGCGCACCTGAACATCGACAAGGACAACTTACGATGCGATTCCCAAGAACGGCGGCGTAGTAATGCCGCTGTGATAGGAGGAATTTATGCGAACTAATAATCGGTGGGTCATTGCGATCGCCGGAGTGTTTTTGCAGATCGCTCTGGGCGCGGTCTACGCGTGGAGTGTTTTCCGCGTTCCGTTGGCGAAACAATTCGGCTGGAGCATTTCAGAAGTAACGCTGACCTTTACGATCAGCATTTTTGTCCTGGGCTTTGCCGCATTTTTCGGTGGCTTGTGGCTGAACCGCAAAGGACCGCGCGTGGTCGCGTTGACCGGTGGTGCGCTTTATGGGCTGGGAGTTTTTCTCGCCAGTTTCTCACATGACCTGTGGTGGTTATATCTCAGCTACGGCGTGATCGGTGGGATTGGTCTTGGGCTTGGTTACATCGTTCCCGTGGCTGTGCTGGTGAAATGGTTTCCGGATCGCCGAGGACTCATTACCGGGATTGCGGTTGGCGGGTTTGGCGCCGGCGCGCTCATTACCGCGCCTGTGGCTACGCGACTCATTCAGAGCGTCGGCGTCTTGAGCACATTCGCTTATCTCGGGATCGCATATCTGATCGTCACCGTTGTAACTGGATTGTTTATGCAGAATCCGCCCGATGGTTGGAAGCCTGTGGGTTGGACGCCGACAACGAACCAAACGTCGCATCGCGCGGGCCGTGATTTCACGTTGAGCGAAGCGCTCAAGACCTGGCAGTGGTATGCGCTCTGGCTGCTTTTGTTTCTCAATACTTGCGCTGGCATTTCGATCATCTCGCAGGAGGCGCCGCTTTTTCAGGAAGAAACCGGAGTAACTGCAGCGATCGCCGCGAGCATGGTCGGTTTAGCGAGTATTGGCAACGCGGTTGGGCGAGTCTTTTGGGCGTGGGTTTCCGATTTGATCACGAGGAGTGCGACATTTTTCGTGATGTTCGTTGCCCAGATTCTTTTGTTCTGGTTTCTTCCGAATATCGCGACTGCCTGGTTCCTGACGATTGTCACTTTCGTGGTGTTGATGTGTTACGGCGGCGGGTTCGGCACGATGCCGGCGTTTACCGCTGATTACTTTGGGCCGAAGAATGTCGGCCCCATCTATGGTTTAATGCTGACGGCCTGGGGCTTTGCCAGCGTGTTTGGTCCCCTACTCATCGCCCACATGCGCGAAACAGCCGGATCGTATCGTGGCGCCCTTCATGTCATCGCCGGCGTCATGACAATCTCAGCTGTGTTACCGATCCTGGTGCATCCACCGCGGACTCGCGACGGGGAACAACCGAAACAGTTTCGCACCCTTCCACGCGCCGCAGCAGGAGCGCGATCTTGAACCTTACTTTGGAGAAGAACTCTATGATCAAAGTAAAGCAACTCAGTTATGCACTGTTATTGGGTGGGATCGCGATCACGGCGGCGTATTCGCAGGACACGGCAAGTGAATATGTAGCGCCGCCGGACGCTGGTCCGAAAGGCAAAGCTCCGAAGATCAAGGTTCAACTACTGAACCCTGGAGCACCGACGAAACAATATGCGGTTATCTTCTACGAGGGAGACGAGGCGTTTTCCGGAATGTTGGAGTTTGCGCAGAAGTATCATGTTACCAGTGCCCATTTCACCGCCATTGGAGCGGTGAATGGAGCAACGCTGGGATGGTTTGATCCTCAGCGCAAAATGTACAAGAAGATTCCCGTCAACGGTCAGCACGAAGTGATTGGGATGAGCGGTGACATCGCGCTCTACCAAGGAAAGCCTGTAGTCCACACGCACATGCTGGTGGGGAATTCAGACGGAACAACGCAGGGAGGTCACGTTCTCGCGGCGTATGTATCCCCGACGCTGGAAGTAATGGTCACTGTCGATCCGGTAACGATGCAGAAGCGCTTTGATCCGGACACAGATTTGACGCTGATTGATCCAAGCCTGGCGAATAAAGAAGAGAAATAAGATGCACTTATACCCTCGGCCCCTCCGCTGGGAAAAGTGTCCGCACCCGAAATGGACTCGGGTCTCTCACATCGACCACCCATTCATTCGCGATTCAGCGAGCTCAACGCGAAGAAGAATTTTCGCCATCGTTGCGCGGCCGAATGTTGGTCTTGGCGGCAAAGTTATCCGGCGCATTCTAATTTTCGACAATCACCCCGATAGCCTGCGACTGGTTCTAAACTCCGGCGTAGATGCAGACAGCGATGACACTTCGCGGCGGGAAAGGCGGACGTCGAGAATTTGTGGGTTTATTCTGATCGCAATGCTCATAGCAGCGGTGCTTTGGACCTTGTGTTGGTAGCAGGGCGCGGTAGTGACCCCGAAGGAGGCAGTTAGCTACAACTGCTCCGCTTTGGCTGACCATCGACAAACACGGCGCCGGCGGTTTGATCTAACAGAAAGATAACAAAGCAAACGAACATTCTCCGAGGCGTTCGGGCGTTCTACCTACAAAGAGGGAGCCGACATCACCTCATAGGTGGCACCACAAAATCACACCAATGCCCTTTTGCGGCAGACGCGACCCGCGTTGCTAGTCTCCCCATGAAACAAAATAAAAATGGAGGTGCAGTTATGAAAAAGAGTTGGTTCGGATGTATTCTTATGGTCCTCATAGGAGGATCCTTTGCTTCGTCGGTAATAGCTGATGATACGTTGGTGAGCTTCAAGGGAGCTATCGGTGATATTCCTGTAGCGAACGTGGCGGGTACTCCCAACCCTGACGGCAGCTTCCCTGACGTGATTCGGAACATTGTCCGCGGCGTCGACCCTGCCGGTCAAATCTGGGTGATCTCCGATTTCAGAGCGGACGTGAAGGTCGACGGGCGTATCCGCGTCGACGGCCGAGGCCTGCTGCTGGGCGGAGGCAATACCATTGGCACGAACGGCAACGCCAGCGTCTTCGCGACGCTGGTTTGTGAAGCCACGCCGCCCTTCACCCAATTCAGTACGAACATTACGGGTGTCCCGCTGGCGGCCAACGGCGACTTCCGGATTAACGATGTGCTGATGCCGGCGCCACCGGCCGAGTGCGGCAGCCCCGTGCTCCTTATCCGTGTGTCGCCCAGCGGAGCTTGGTTTGCTGCGGGCATCCCGAAGCTCAATTAGCCACCGATCAAATTCGTACAGTTCCGATTACAAAGGAGGATTTATATGTTTGTTAAACGATTGGTATTCGTGTTCCTGCTTCTTGCAGCGCTTTCCAGCTCTCGTTGGTACTGCTGTGGCTCAGTCCGAGCCACAGCAGTTCGTCGTCGTCTACGTGGAGTTCAAACCCGCGAACGCGAGGGCCGGAGGCGATGTGCTCCAACAACTGGAGGCGCGCGCCGAGGACAGTGCCGGTGTTATCCGCTTCGATGTGCTGCAGCAGATCGATCGCCCGAACTTCTTCGCTCTGTTCGAGGTCTGGAGCAACGCGCAGACCTTCGAGGACTTCCAGAACTCGTCCGAGACCCAGGCCATCCTGACCCAGCTAACGCCTCTGTTGGAGGCTCCGCTGGATCAACGGCCCGGTAATCTGCTCACGGGCACCGTGAATCCTCGCAGTCGGCACGCGCAGGCGCGTCAGATCTTTGTGATCACGCACGTGGACGTCGACCCCCAGTTCGTCCCCCAAGCCCAACCGCTGCTTAATACGTTCGTGGCCGACAGCCTGAACGATCCCGGCGTCCAGACGTTCGCCCTGCTCAGCCAAACGCCGACCGCGAACCACTTTCAGCTCGTCGAGACCTTCGAAGACCTGGAGGCATTCGACGACCACGTGAGCGCGCAGCATACGGTGGACTTTCGGACGGCTACAGCGCCGTTCTTGGGTGCGCCGTACGATGAGCGGCTTTATCAGTTCGTGAGCCGGTGAGGGGTACATTTGGCGCGGATATTTGGAGTGATCACAACTGGACCCTAGCACGCCGCAATTCAAGTCGCGCAGGTAGGCGAGTTTTGAGGGGAGAGAGTCGTCGGTGGCACTAAGCTGCCGACGACTCGCCGTCTTTAGCCAGAACAGCGGCATCTATTGAGCAGTCAGTGAATCGTGCTATCGCTAACGAGGGGGCGACCGCAATATCAGCTTCTAATAAGAGCTGGCGCGCACCTGCACCGCGTTCTTAACTGAAACGCGTTTTGATTGCTTTGGTGTCTATCGATCTCCCTGTCCTTCGACCAGGCTTTTGAAGTTGTGCAGGTATTTGTCGACCCGACTTGAGACGGCTCCGCCGAAGCTCGAGGTCAGCTTCAGAGTCACGCACGTGCTCTGGTCGGAAAGCGCCGCAAAAGAGACGACCCCCGCGGCGAAATGATCAGGCGCGTGGTGATCGGCAAGAGTACGCCAGGCGAGTCTCCGCTCCGGAACGCACAGCATTAGCTCAAGTGTCGTGTCATATTGCTTTCCGTTGAAACCAAGCGACGCGACAAAATGGTTAGCGTCCAATTTTCGCACGCGCTTGATCGCAGTGATGAACTTTGGGTAATCCTCAAACGCCAGCCAGCGTTTGTAGACATTGGCGATTGGCGCTTTGACCACGATTGATACCCCTGCGGCGTCGATCATCCGCAGCCTGCTCCCCTTCTTTGCCATTGGTTCGTTAGACGTTGGACCGCTCGTAATCATTTTTGGGAAACGTGCGGCTCCGGCCGTCGGTGAAATTGAAGGTCGACATGTTAAATGCGAGCGCCTGCTCGTGCCGACACGCGCGCGTGCGATAGAGATTGGCCAGCCTGCTCCTGAAATTGTTTTCACGTTGTTTGGCTTTCACTGTGATTTCGTATGTCTCCTATCCTAAGGGGCCCTGCGGCCTGTCACCACGTTGCAGTCGCGGGATTTTGGAGTGCCTCTTTTGAGGGAAACGAAACAAACTGACAACATCAATCAGTGATCATATGTTTGGCGGAAAGTCATGCATTCCGCGGCCAACAGGCTGGCTGATTTCGCGGGGCGCGATCGCGTGAATTCGGCCACTGAAACTCAGACCCCCGCTGCCAAGGCTGCGGCGCCTCGGCACTCGTCTGGGCGAATCATTTTTCGGTATGGCCTGGCGCTGGGTTCTGTCGCGGCAGCAACTGCCCTCGGATTTTTAGCCGACCGCCGCGATCTTCACGAGTCGGTCTTTACGCTTTTCGTTCTGGCCGTCGCCCTAACGAGTTGGTTTGCCGGAGTCTGGCCGGCAGTCGTCGCATTTGGATTTGGAGCACTCGCTTTTAATTATTATTTCACGGGACCGCTCTACGGCATCTCGTTCACGCGGGAGGATTTCGCATACTTGTCTGTATTCGCGCTTCTCTCCGGGCTACTGATTTGGTTCGGCATCGTGCGGCGTCGGGCGGAGGCAGATCTTCGCCAATCGCGCGATGAATTGGAGATCAAAGTCGCCGAGCGGACGGCGGAACTCCGAAAAACTAACGAACAGTTGCAGCAGGAAGTAGCCGAGCGCAGGCGAGCCGAAGAGATTCTGCGGGAGCGCGCCAGCCTGCTCGATCTCACGCACGACACGGTTTTTGTGCGCGACATGAACGACGTGATCACTTACTGGAATCGAGGTGCCGAAGAGCTGTACGGTTGGACAAGTCAGGAGGCGGTCGGTCAGGTATCGCACCAACTCATGCGCACGATCTTTCCAGAACCGCTCGATGAGATTAATACAAACCTGCTTCGCACGGGTCGCTGGGAAGGCGAACTCATCCACGCGATGCGCGACGGCACCCGGGTGGTGGCGGCAAGCCGCTGGTCGTTGCAGTGGGACGAGCGAGGCAATCCCACTGCGATTCTGGAGACAAACAACAATATCACCGAGCGTAAGCAAGCCGAGGAAGCTCTTCGCCGATCGCGCGACGAGTTGGAAATCAAAGTGAAAGAGCGGACTGGCGAGTTAAGAAAATGAATGCCGACTTGCAGTCCGTTAACAAGGAATTGGAGGCGTTTGCCTACTCCGTGTCGCACGATCTGCGCGCGCCGGTTCGGCATATTGCCGGATTCACCGAGCTCTTGCAGAAACATTCTGATGCCGTCCTCGACGACAAAAGCCGGCACCACATCAGGATGATTCTGGACGCCGCCAACCGGATGGGCAGCCTGGTGGACGATCTTCTGGCCTTCTCGCGGATCGGCCGCGCTCAACCGCAAAAGACAACCATCCATCTGGAGCAGCTCGTGAAAGGACGCGATTGGCGAAATTGCCCCGGACACGCAGGGCCGGAACATTATTTGGCGCATTGGGACTTTGCCCATTTGCTATGGCGATCCCTCCCTGCTCCGGCTGGTGTTCAGTAATCTCGTTTCCAACGCGGTGAAATTCACTCGAACCCGTCCTGCAGGCCGAGATAGAAATCGATTCGTTGAACCACACACCGGACGAGGTGGTCGTATTTGTTAAAGACAACGGAGTTGGTTTTGACATGAAGTATAAGGATAAGTTGTTTGGTGTTTTCCAACGCCTCCATTCGCAAGAGGCGTTCGAAGGCACTGGTATCGGTCTGGCCACAGTCCAGCGAATTGTCCAAGGCCATGGCGGTCGAGTGTGGGCGGAAGCCTCAGTCAATACTGGCGCCACGTTTTATGTTGTGCTGCCCAAAGCTGGAAAGGTAAATGCATGAGTGACAGCTTTGTTGAAAAGCTCACGCCCATTGTAGCGATGGTGCTATGGGCACGTGCTTCTGAGTTCGATTTTCCGAGAAGACCGGCCGCAACAGGATGTAGCAAGCCGCGAGATAGTGAGGGCGATCCTTAAACGAAACGATATTGACTAAAACAAGGAGGCTTTATGAATCTGCCAGCACAGAGAACTCCGCTCATCGCGGCGCTCGAACAACTCGGCCCACACGACCATTTCTGCTCGATATACGAGAACCGTGAAGAACATTACGGGGTTGCCATTCCCTTCATGCAGATCGGGCTGGATCGCGGCGAAAAATGCATTTACATCGCCGACGACGGCATGGTCGGCGACGTTCGCCAAGCCATGCAGTCGGAAGGAATTGACGTCGAGCGTGCGACCGCATCCAAAGCCCTTGTTCTGGCAACCAAAGAGCAAGCGTATTTGAGGCATGGATCTTTTAATCCCGATTGGATGTTTACCTTCTGGAAGGAAGCCACGCAGTCGGCCATGAGCGAAGGTTTTTCTGCGCTCCGCGCCACCGGCGAGACAGAATGGGTTGTAAGAGGGGCCCGTGGACTTGAACGCTGGATGGAATACGAAAGCAGGTTGACTCACGCGGTCTCGGAAAATAATTGCTCCGCGCTTTGCCAGTACAATCGACACCTTTTCCCACCGGAACTCATTCTCGACGTCATCCGCACGCATCCCGTGGTGGTCTATCGTGGCACGGTCTGCCGAAATCTGTACTATGTGCCGCCTGACGAATTTCTGGGGACTAACCAGACAGAGCGTGAGGTGGAGAGGCTGTTGACGAATATTCAGGAACGCGAGGATGTAGAGAACGCACTCCGAGACCAACTCACCGAGCGCAAAAGAGGCGAGGAAGCTCTTCGCCGATCTCGCGACGAGTTGGACATGAAAGTAAAGGAGCGGACCGCCGAGTTGAGGAAAATAAATGACGACTTGCAGTCCGTTAATAAAGAATTGGAGACATTCGCCTACTCCGTTTCTCACGACCTGCGCGCGCCCCTTCGACACATCGCGGGATTCACCGAGTTGTTGCTAAAAGACGCTGAGCCCGTTCTCGACGACAAAAGCCGGCGCCACATCACCAGGATTTTGCAATCAACCAATCGGATGGATAGCCTGGTGGACGATCTTCTGGCTTTCTCGCGGATCGGCCGCGCTGAACCGCAAAAGACAACCATCAATCTCGAGCAGCTCGTGAAAGACGCGATCCGCGAAATTGCCCCAGACACGCAGGGCCGCAAAATTATCTGGCGGATCGGGACTTTGCCGATTTGCTACGGCGATCCTTCTCTACTCCAGCTGGTGTTCAGTAATCTCGTTTCGAACGCGGTGAAATTCACTCGAACGCGCCCGCAGGCCGAGATAGAAATCGATTCGTTAAACCACAGACCGAATGAGGTGGTCGTATTTGTTAGAGACAACGGAGTCGGCTTCGATATGACCTATAAGGACAGGTTGTTTGGTGTTTTCCAGCGCCTTCATTCGCAGGACGCGTTCGAAGGCACCGGAATTGGGCTCGCCACCGTGCAGCGAATTGTCCACCGCCATGGAGGTCGAGTCTGGGCAGAAGGCTCCGTTGATAACGGCGCGACCTTTTCGTTGCACTGCCGGAGCCCGGAAAGGTCAAAGGATGAATGGTCTAAAACGTATATTGTTAGTCGAAGACGATCCCAAGGATGTGGAGCTTACCCTCACCGGCCTGGCCGAGCATAACCTCGCTAATGAAGTAGTGATCGCGCGCGACGGCGAAGAGGCGCTCGATTACTTGTATCGCCGGGGCAATCACCAGACGCGCCCCAACGGTAATCCCGCGGTGATTCTGCTCGACTTGAAACTACCGAAGCTCAATGGGTTCGAGGTGCTCGAGCAGGTTCGAGCTGATGAAAACCTGAAAATGATTCCGGTCGTGGTCCTTACCTCTTCCCACGAAGAGCGCGACCTGGTGAAAAGCTACAAGTTAGGGGTGAACGGCTTTGTCGTTAAGCCGGTTGATTTCCACCAATTCGTCAACGCCGTGAAGGAGCTGGGCGTGTTTTGGGCGGTGATCAACGAGCCTCCGCCCGGCAGCGTCAAAAAAGGTAAGAGATGAATTTTCCGCTCCGAGTTCTGCACCTTGAAGATGACGCCAGGGACACAGAACTCGTCCAAGCCACTCTCGAAGGGGAAGGAATACAAAGCGAGCTGACGAGAGTCGAAAGGGAGCAGGATTTTCTCGCTGCGCTCAAGCGGGAGAGCTTAGATCTCATTCTCGCCAGATTACACACTGCCGTCCTTTGACGGATTATCGGCGCTGAGAATCGCGCAGCAGCACTCGCCCGACGTGCCATTCATATTTGTTTCCGGAACGCTCGGCGAAGACGTCGCCATCGAAGCGCTCAAGACCGGTGCCACCGATTACGTCTTGAAAACGCGACTGGCCAGGTTGGGACCTGCGGTCACTCGCGCACTAGGTGAAGCTCGGGAAAAGGCAGAACGCGCTCGCGCGGAGACGGCACTCCGGCGCAGCGAAGCGTTCCTAGCTGAGGGACAAAGAATCAGCCACACCGGAAGCTGGAGCTGGAAGGTTTCCAGCGGAGAGGTGTCCTGGTCAGAGGAACATTTCCGGATTTTTGGCTACGACCCTCAGAAGACCCAGCCCTCTTACCAATTATTCCTGGAAACAGTTCATCCGGAAGATCGATCAACCGTTGAACAGAATCTCGACAGAGCAATTCGCGAAAAGAGCGGCTTTGACATGGAATTTCGAATCGCTCTTGCGGACGGATCTATCAAGCACGTCCAGGGGGTGGGACGACCCGTCGCTCGGCGAGTCTGGGGAGGTCGATCATTACACGGGGACCACGGTAGATATTAGCGAGCGCAAGCGAGGAGAGGCGTTGTTCGCGGGTGAAAAGCGTTTGCTCGAGGCGATCGCGACCGGCGTTCCGCTGGAGGAGATCCTGAATGCCCTGTGTCTGATTATTGAGGATGCACCGTCCCAATACGCTTGCTTCGATTTTGCTGCTTCGCTCCGATGGTGTTCATCTGGATTCCGTGGCGGGCCCGAGTCTTCCCAAAGGATGGAGGCAGGAGATGGAAAAGCTGCCTATCGGACCGTGCGCCGGCTCTTGCGGAACGGCCGCGTATCGCGGATCAGCGGTCATAGTTTCCGATATTGCGACTGATCCGCTTTGGGAAGTGCCGGAGCATCGCACAGCGGCATTAAGCCACGGATTGCGAGCTTCCTGGTCGAATCCAATTTTGTCGTCAGAAGGAAAAGTCCTGGGAACCCTTTGCATATACAGTCGAGAGACGCGAGCTCCGGAGGCGCAGGATCTCGGCCTTATGGAGAAGGCGACTTACCTGGCACGGGTTGCGATTGAACGCGATCGCGCGGAGGCGGCGGTGCGCACAAGCCAACAGAAATATCGCGATCTCATCAACGCTTCCCCAGACGCCGTCTGCGTTATCGATGCCGATTCCAGACTTGTGTTGGTGAACCCAGCAGGCACCAAGCTGATGGGACGTCCGGAACATGAACTAATCGGGCGTTCAATCGCAGACAGCTACATCGAAGAGGAACGCCACCTGTTGGAACAACGCATCGAGAAACTAAAGGCGGAAGGAGCTTTGCGGTTCGAGCGAAAATTCGTGCGCGCAAATGGCGAGGTGATTCCGGTGGAAGTTTCCTTATCGACGCTGCGTGGCCGATATTACCAGGCGATCATCAGAGACATCAGTAACCGTAAGCGGCGCGAAGCGCTGTTGGCTGGAGAGAACAGAGTGCTTGAGATGGTCGCCAAAGGCAATTCGTTAGGCGACATACTCGATCACTTATGTCGGCTGGTGGAAGAACTGTCACCGGGAGTGCTGGCTTCCATTTTGCTAATGGATCCGAATGGCAGGCAATTGCGGCACGGCGCGGCACCGAATCTTCCGAAAGCTTACAACGACACAATCGACGGACTCGTCATTGGTAATTCCGCAGGTTCATGCGGCACGGCGGCTTACCGGGCCGAACAGGTGATTGTGTCCGACATCGCGAACGATCCTTTGTGGGCTGATTTTCGCGAACTGGCTTTGGCGCACTCGCTCCGCGCGTGTTGGTCTACGCCGATCTTTTCATCCGAAGGCAATGTGATTGGAACATTTGCCATGTACTATCGCGAGCCCCGTAGCCCGAGTCCGCGCGGAGCAAGACGCAATTAGACACATTACTTATCTCGCGGGCGTCGCCATCCAGCGGAAGCTGGCGGAAGCGGCCCGACGCGAGAGCGAAGCCTATCTCGCGGAAGCGCAGCGGCTCAGCCACACTGGAAGTTGGGCATGGGCGCCGGCGACGGGCGAAATCAGGTATTGGTCGGAAGAAAGTTATCGTCTACTCGGTTTCGATCCGCATGCGGGACCGCCGCGATTCGAAAAATTCTTTGAGCGCCTTCATTCGGAAGACCAGGTCCGAGTCAGGCAACTATTCGAAAGCGCAATTCGGGAAAAACGGATTTCGAAACCGACTACCGAATTGTTCATCCGGGCGGTGCGATCAGGTACATCCACGCGGTCGGTCATCCGGTGAGCGATGAGAGCGGGAATCTGGTGGAGTTCGTCGGCACGGTTATCGATATCACCGAGAGCAAACGCTCCGAAGAGGCGTTGCGTGCTTCCGAGCAGGTAGCGCGCGGACAAGTGGAAGCGCTGGCGCAAAGTTTGGATGTCTTGGCAACGGCGCCAAAGCCGGAAAAATTCATTGGGCAAATGTTGAATACCATTGGCCGCCTCTTGAACGCGCAAAGCGTGAGTTTGTGGTTGTTCGACGAATCGACGGACTCGCCCGTTTTGCGGTCAATGGTAGACGGCGGAAGATTGGTCGCGCCTGATCCGGAGCATCCATTTATGAAGGACCCGTCGTTTTGGAAACAGAACGCTGTAATCCAGGAACTCCTTTTCACGGCAGGTCCGGTGGTTTGCGAAGACTTGGAGACTGATCCGCGCATCAAAGCCGAATGGCGCGATTATTTGAAGCGAAAAGGCGCAAAAAGATTTCTCGCGGTCCCGCTTTTGGTAGGTGGACAGGTGAGAGGTTTTGTCGGAATCCGACATCCCGATCGAGCAGCTTATCGGCCTGAGGACATTGAATTGACCCAGGCCCTCGCCCATCAAGTCATGCTTGCCATTCAACTGAACGAGTTTGCCGAGCAAGGTCAGCGAGCTGCGGTCTTCGAAGAACGAAATCGCATGGCGCGCGACATCCACGACACGCTCGCGCAAGGTTTCACCGGTGTGATTGTGCAATTAGAAGCAGCCGAGGATGCGATTTCGTACGGCTGTCGCAAGGAAGCTGACGATCATTTACACCGCGCTGCTGAATTAGCTCGGCGGAGCCTAAGCGAAGCGCGCCGATCCGTGCACGCATTGCGTCCTCAAGCTTTGGAGGAACACAATTTTTGGGACGCGCTCAAAGGTGCTATTAAGAACACAACCGCCGGGACGGCGCTTCACACAACTTTTGCCGCGCAAGGCAAACTACCGGACCTTCCGGAGCCCTGGCAGGAAAATCTTCTTCATATCGGACAGGAAGCGCTGACCAACACGCTCAAGTATGCCCACGCTCGCAAGTTCGAAACGCGAATAAGCTACAAGGCCAAAGAACTTCGTCTGGAACTGCGTGACGACGGCGATGGATTCAAAGTCAAAGATCGGCATGACGGCGTGGGTCTCGCCGGAATGCGCGAGCGGGTCGAGCAAATGGGCGGCGAATTGGAAATCACCAGCTCACGTGGTAAAGGGACGAAGATCACTGTGGTATTGCTTGGTAACGGAGAGTCGACGTCATGACATTAAAAAGAAAACAGCGGCCAAGTCTAACAAGCGTGCAGAGAAGCCAAACTCTGCTGCGAAGAAAACGCCGAAAGTTAAAGACACAAAAAACCTCGTATCAAGGTTCTCATCGCTGATGATCACAGCGTTGTCCGCGAAGGCTTGGTTTCACTCATCACCCGGAAAGCAGACATGATCGTAATCGCCGAGGCGGGCAATGGACGCGAAGCGGCCGACCTTTGGAAGCAACATCGCCCTGATGTGACACTGCTGGACTTACGAATGCCCGAGCTCGATGGCGTTGGCGCGATCAAGGAGATTCGGGCCAGTGACGAGAACGCGCGCATCATCGTGCTGACAACGTTTGACGGCGATGAAGATATCTACCGTGCCATTCAAGCGGGTGCGAAAGGCTATTTGCTAAAGGACGTTCCTCGCGAAGCGCTGATGGATTGCATCCGCCGGGTGCACGCCGGCGAAACTTGTGTTCCGGTGCATCTCGCGTGCCAAGCTGGCGGAGCGTGTCAGCGGCGAAACGTTGAGCGGACGTGAGATCGATGTACTCAAACTGATGGCTCAAGGAAAGAGCAACAAAGAGATCGGCTCCGCCCTTTTTATCAGTGAAGGCACTGTGAAGTCGCATGTGAAGGCAATCTTCGCCAAGATGAATGTCATCGAGTCGGACAGAAGCTGTTGCGAGCGCCACGCGCCGTGGCCTGATTCAGCTGTAGGCACAGTTCACCGATTGTAGGGCGTCTGCCGCGGCGGACGCTGTTCTATCTCGAAAGAGGGAGTGCGATCCACCTCGCGAGTGGTAGTCAAAATTCCTGCGTACGCGAAATAGCGATAGTCGGATCAGAGCCGATTTTCAAATCGTGAAAACGAATACTCTTCCGACGGGCGGCGAGATCCGCTCTTACGTTGAACTTCAGCGACAGATACACGACGCCTTGCGCGTCGAGCATCCAGAATGGGTTAAGCCCAATGGTGATTGTCCGACGTGCGAATCTTATGAGTCGCGCCTGGCTGAGTTGCTTGGACTTTCTTCGGCGAAACAGGATCGACAGGTCGCATAATCAATCTAACACCAAACCAACGAAAAATTGTGATTACCACCACACAAAGACACATGCGCTGGCATTTGGCGAAGACGCGATCCGCTGCCCTTACGGGAGGCGATTTCACTCTGGTTCGCGATTTCCAGCCCGTTGATTGGAGTAATGGTCGGACTCCTCGGTGCCTGGTTCGTCACATGGTTGACGACCTAGGCAACCAGCCAGGACGTGATCGAAAGGGTATGAACAAAGTAATCGAAGCAGACTTTCTTCCGCGGGGAACCAACGCTGATTTTTCCTGGTCCCATTCAATCGGCGGTTCGGAAAGGAAAGAAAGAAGGCGCATCCTGATTGTCGATAACGACCTTAACACAACGCACCTTGTGAAAGTTCTTCTCGAAAGGACTGGCCACTATCTGGTGCTCGAAGAAAACGACGCTACCAAGGCTCATCAGGACGCTCGGAATTTTCGGCCAGATCTAATCTTGCTTGATGTCGTGATGCCAGAGACGGATGGAGGCGAAGTAGCAGCGCAAATCGAGGCCGATCCCGAATTGCACAACACGCCAATCGTATTTCTTACAGCGCTTGTGACCCGAGCCGAGGCAAAGAGTGGTCTCAGTATCCAAGGGCATCCATTTCTTGCAAAGCCCGTCAGCATTCCTGAGTTGATCAACGCGATTGAACAGCATCTTCCCGTGCGCGTAGCGTCTCAACGTTTCTCTCTAAGGGGAGACCACGGAGCAACCCTTAGGTAGCACCATAAAATCCTACGGACGCGCAATGGCTACCAGCTAGCCCCGGGCCGAACTTAGAGACATGAAAGCAAAACAAATCATTACTTTAATAGTTGGCATCACATCCGTGGCCCTTAGCCCCATAGCATGGGCGGCCGGTCACGGTGGCGGTGGTGGTGGTTTGCTGGCGGCGGCGGCACGGCGGTGGAGGCGGTTTCCACGGAGGAGGTTTCGGTGGTGGTTTCCGCGGCGGTGGCTTTGGTGCTGGCGGTTTTCGTGGCGGCGGTTTGGCTGCCCAACCCGTTGGAGGCGGAGCCGTGAGCCGCGGTGGTGGCGTTGGCTTTGGCAGTCCCCGTTCTGGCGGCGGATTTCGCGCAGCCCCGTCCAGGTATGGAGGCACTCATTTTGCCGGTAGAAGTGCTCGGCGGACCAACCGGTGCATTCCAATACTACAACGGAGGCAGCCGCACGTCTGCTGCTCGGACATACCAATTCAGCGGACGGGAAACCAATCGATGAAATCGAATGCCGGCAGGAACGCAACCGTTGCTCGCCAGCAGAATCGCCCGGCATCAGCCGGCGGGAACGCAACCGTTGCTCGCCAGCAGAATCGCCCGGCATCACCGGCAAGGCAAAACATGAGGACCTCGAACGCGCAGTCGTCGGCGGCGGTCCGGAGGGCTATGGCAAATCACCGGGTGTTTGCGCGCCATGATGGCAACTGGCACCATGATTGGGACAGGCATCACGCCCACTTTGATCACGGCCACGTGTTTGTTTTTACCGACGGCTTCTGGTGGGGACTTTACCCGTGGGATTACTATCCTTACGACGCTTACGGCTCCTATCCCTCGGATTACTACGGCTATCCCTACGGCAACGATGACTATCCATACGACAGCTATGACTATAACACTCAGGACCCATATAGCTACTACAGCGGCTATGCTGCCCCAGCTCAAAGTGGCAACGCCGTTGTCAGCTCAGTCCAGTCGCAGCTGGCAAAACTTGGGGCATTACCGCCGGCGCGGTCGACGGAGTTGCTGGAGACGAAACCCAGGCCGCTCTCGCCCGTTATCAACAGGACAATGACTTGAGCGTAACGGGGACAGTTACGGCGGCGACGCTTCAATCGCTCGGCTTAGCAGGACAATGAAGTAACGAAAATAGCGTTTCGGGACCATGAGATTGCCTACATCCAAGGAAGAAGCTCTGGATCGGCCAATCGCAAAGCCACAGAGGCTAGCGACGCATTTTCAAAAACTTCGATGATCAGAAAGGGAAATCATGAAGCAATTAGCTATTAAGCTCAGGTAAACCAGATAGCACGGCCGAGTTGGCAGAACCGGGTAGAGCAGTCGGGGAGACCATCATGGCCAACCAAGAAACGAAAACGCCTCGGGTGATGGGTGTCGGCCACGTCGCACTCAACGCGCGGGACCCGGCGGCTCTCGCCGAATTTTATCGGGAGGTGCTCGGCTTTCAGGTGGTCCCGACAGAGACGTCCGACCTTGGCGAGAACGTATTCCTCAGCAGCCATCCGGCCGAGGTTTCGGTCGACTTGGCGCTCTTCGTAACCCCGCCTTCCAGCACACGGCCTTCGAGGTCCGTTCGCTGGCGGACCTCCGCGCCTTCCATCAGCGCGTCCTCGATCGGAGCGTGCCAGTGAAGCTGGCCCTCAACCACGGTGTGTCGCTCTCGTTCTACTTCGACGACCCGGAGGGACACCTGATCGAGGTCTACTGGCCCACGGGGATCGACTGTCTCGCGCGCCACGGGGATCCCATCGATCTGACGCTCCCAGAAGAAGCACTCCGACGGGACGTGCGGGAGGTGGCAGCGCGGTAGTACGACCTGGAAGAAGAACGACTCTAAGAAACTCAATAGGGACAAACAGAATGGCAAAGCTTCTTCATATTCAAACGTCCCCACGTGGCAGCCGCTCGGCATCGCAGGCAGTGGCGGAGCATTTTATCGATTCCTATCGCAACACGCATCGCGGCGATACCGTAGAAACGCTCAATGTCTGGCAGGCCCAGTTCCCCGAGCTCGACGGCGCAATCATTGACGCGAAATACGCGATCGCGCACGGTCAGCCGCACTCGCCCGAACAAGTCCACGCCTGGAAAGCTGTGGCCCGCGTCGCAGACCATTTTAAGTCAGCCGACAAATATATTGTGTCGCTGCCGATGTGGAACTTCGGCATTCCCTATAAGCTAAAACACTACATCGATCTGTTGGTGCAGCCTGGGCTGACGTTCGGCTTCACGCCAGGAGGAAGGTTACAAGGGACTGGTTACCGGCAAACCGCTCGTGGCAATCTATGCGCGCGGCGGCGCATACGGTCCCGGTTCCGGCGCAGAAACCGCCGACCAACAGAGCACCTTATCTCAAACAAATCCTGGGCTTCATCGGGTTCACTGACATCCGGGAAATTTTTGTCGAGCCGACGCTCCGCAATCCAGATGCCAGGGAAGAAGCCCTCACCGCTGCCAATCGCAAAGCGGTGGAACTAGCTGCGCATTTTTGATGCGGACCAAGTGAAAATTTCGAAACCGAAACCAAAGTTAGAAGAGCATGAGAACCGTCACAGCGTCTGACGCAGCTAAGGCCGTGGTGCGCCCGCAATACCGAAGAGGTGCAAGGCAAAGGAAGGTTCGACATTTTTGAAGAGCTATTCGCGGACGACTTCGTCGACCACACACCTCAGCCAAACATGACGCCCGACAAAGCCGGCGTGCGTAAGCTCTACGGCTATATTCGCGACGCATTCCCCGACTTTCACCCAAAGATCCATTGGCAACTCGCCGATGGCGACCGCGTGATCACTTACAAGACATACTACGGAACACATGAAGGAGATTTCCTCGGCATCGCTCCAACTCACCGCAAAATTCACTTCGAGACTGTCGACGTGATGCGCGTTCGCGACGGCAAGATCACCGACCACTGGGGTGTGGGAAATCTTTTCTCGCTGATGCAGCAGCTCGGAGTCTTAAACCTCTGATGCGAGTTAGCGAAACAAAAATGAAAGGAACAAATGAGTAACACAAAACAAAACGGAAAAGTTGCATTCATTACTGGCGGCAATCGCGGTCTCGGTTTGGAGACTGCTCGCGAGCTCGGTAAGCAAGGCATCGTCGTTGTTCTCGGATCACGTGATTCGAAAAAGGCGCAGCCGCAGCCGCGAAACTTCGCGACGAAGGAATTACCGCAGAAAGCCTGGGCTTTGATGTTAACAAATCGCAAGATCATCAGAAGGCTTACGATTACTTCGAGAAAAATACGGCCGGCTGGATATTCTGGTTAACAACGCGGGCGTTTTGAAGGAGGGCCAAATTTCGGCAACTGGCTCAGGGCCAAACCCCGTCACCGCGGTGTCGCCTGAAATGTTGCGCGAAACTTTTGAAACGAATTTCTTTGCGTCCGTTGCGCTGACGCAAAAACTGTTGCCACTCATACGCAAATCGCCGGCCGGTCGAATTGTGAATGTTTCCAGCATCCTGAGTTCTCTCACCCTTCATTCCGATCCGAACTCGCCGATTTACCCGTTCAAGACTTTCGCTTACGACGCGTCGAAGGCTGCGCTGAACTCCTTCACGATCCATCTCGCCTACGAATTGCGCGACAGCAAAATCAAAGTGAACTCCGCGCATCCCGGCTGGGTAAAGACTGAGATGGGCGGCCCAAACGCGACGATGGAAGTTAGCGAGGGCGGAAAGACGAGCGCGCAACTCGCCACACTTGCCGACGATGGCCCGAGCGGCGGGTTCTTCCATCTTGGCCAACCACTTCCCTGGTGAAACAGTATGCCCTTTGTTCGTCACCTGAATCCGATGACGCGGATTGGGCGTGGCCGCCAACGTGATCGAACGCGCGTTCCGACTGCCTGTGTATCGCCAATCGCTTCGACCGAAACCCAAGCAAGTTAACGGCAGATCGTAGGGTTCTAGCACATGCGTGACGAGATAGAGGAGATAAACCCATGACTGGCTCCATGTGAGTGCGATTGGAGATGACGCTCCATGAATGGAAGCATGTGAAAGGCGATTTTCTCTCGCCGGTTCGCTGATGAGGCTAAAGGAAAACGTTACTCGGATTGGGAAGGAATGAACCGCTTTTTCGCCGAGCTGAAGCGACGTCACGTCTACAGGGTCGCAATTGCTTACGGAGTTGTCGCGTGGCTCTTGATCCAGGTTGCCACGCAGGTCTTTCCATTCTTTGAGCTTTCGAATTTGGTCGTCAGGCTCGTCGTGGCTGCTAGCGTCCTCGGTTTTCCAGTTGCGCTGATCATTGCCTGGGCTTTTGAGATGACGCCCGAAGGCCTCAAGCGCGCCGACGATGTTGCGCCTGACGAGTATATCCCCGGTGGAGCACACGGAAGTTCGCGGCGCTGGTTGTGAGCGTGGCGATCTTGGCAGCGGGTGTGCCGCTAGTTTCAACGTTCTCCGGAAGCAAGCCAGCCTTGCTCGCGCGGGTCAACGCGCGCTTCAACGCCCTCTCAAAAGTCGATCGCAGTCCTGCCGCTGCTTAACGAAAGCGGTGATCCGGGCGACGAGTATTTTTCGGATGGGCTGTCGGAAGAATTGATTGCCGCCCTGGCTCAAATCAAAGGACTCAAGGTAATCGGCCGCAGCTCTTCGTTCCGTTTTAAGGACAAGAAGAGCGACAGCAAAATCAATTGGCGAGAAGCTGGGCGTGAGCACGCTGCTGGAGGGCACGGTGCGCAAACAGGGCGACCAGGTGCGGATCGTCGCTGAACTGGTTAATGCCGCAGACGGAACCGAGCTGTGGTCGCGGACCTTCGATCGTGAACTAAAAGACATCTTTGCGGTCCAGGCCGAAATTGCGGAGGCTGTTGCTACGTCACTGGAGCTAACAGTGCTCGGCACGCAAGACAAACCCGCGAAGAACGCGGCGACCAAAAGTGTAGAAGCACACAACGCCTATCTCCAGGGCCACTTTTACTTCGAGCGCGGTAATCTCGAAGACTATCGCAAGGCAGTCGGCTTCTTCGAGCAAGCGACCCGTCTTGATCCTGACTATGCGCTGGCTTATGCGGAGCGTTCGGAAGCCTGGGCTTGGATCGGCGATTTAAGCAGCGAGAAACAGAAGGAGGCTTGGGCAGCCGCAGGAAGTGATGCCGAGAAGGCCGTCGCAATCGACCCGGGTCTCGCAGAAGCGCACGCGGCCCTGGGATGGGTTCGCTTCTTTATCGAATGGAGATTTGCCGAGGGTCTGGCCGAACTCAGGCGCGCGCAGCAGCTCTCGCCGTGGAACCCGACCGCCAACGATCTGATGGCGCGAGTGGTGGTTTATCTTGGTCAATTTCAAGAGGCCGAGAAGCTGGCCCGACAGGCAGTTGAACTCGACCCGCTTGCTTATCAAGCCCGGACCAGCCTGGCCCGCATTCTCTTTACCGAGGGAAAACTCGACGAGGCCGAAGCTTCAGCGCGCAAGGCGGCGGAACTGCAGCCGGCCGCGGCGGGCAACCATCGGTGGCAGGTATTCGTGGCGATCCAGCGCGGCGATGGCGAGGCGGCCCTGCGCGAAGCTCAACTCGAGCCTAACGAAGGCTACAGACGTTTCGAACTCGCGCTCGCGCACTATGCGCGCGGGGAGCGCCGTGCGGCAGACGAAGCCCTTGCCGAACTGATCGCCAAGGACAGAGACTTCTTGGCGTATCAAATCGCTGAGGTCTACGCGTGGCGAGGCGAAACGGATAAGGCGTTCGAGTGGTTACAAGTCTCCCTGGATAATCATGACACCGGGACCCTGAGCACTTTCATCAACCCCTTTATGCGCGGTTTGCGGCATGACGCACGTTACAAGAGCCTGCTCGCGAAAATAGGTCTCCCAGTGCGGTTATGAGAGTTAGAGCACACTTCACCCATCGGTCTACTCATGAACACTTCCGATTCCCTCTAGAAATAACAAACAACGAAAGGCTAATTCCATGAACAACAAAACATTCTCAGGCAAAGTTGCGCTCGTAACCGGAGGAACATCCGGTATCGGCAAAACCACCGCGATCGAATTCGCTCGTGCTGGTGCCAAGGTCGTTCTGACCGGTCGCCGTGAAAAAGAAGGCGCACAGGTCGTCGCTGAAATTAAGAAACTCGGCGGTGAGGCGGCGTTCGTCCGCGCCGACGTGGCGAAAGATGCGGACGTGAAACGGATGGTCGATTTTACGGTCGACAAATTCGGCCGGCTCGACATCGCCTTTAACAACGCCGGCGTGGAGTGGATAGGGCCGCTGGATCAGGCCACCGAAGCCGAATATCGCCGCATCTTCGACATCAACGTCTGGGGCGTCTTGAATTCGATGCGTCACGAAATTCCCTGTCATGCTGAAGAACGGCGGCGGCGCGATCGTCAATACCTCCAGCGTCGCCGGGTCACGTTGGTCATCGGGCCAGGTGAGCGTCTACAACGCGTCCAAGCACGCGGTCGAAGGGCTGACCAAGTCTCGTCGCGCTCGAGTTCGCCAAACAAAACATCCGCATCAACGCCATCGCTCCGGGTGCTGATCGCCACCGAGATGTGTGGATCGGTTTGCCGGAGAGCGAATTGCGCGACCAGGTCGCTTCGATCATTCCCGTCGGCGCGAATTGGCGCCAGCGAAGAGATCGCCGCAGCTGTTCTCTATCTCTGTTCCGACAACGCGAAATTCACAACCGGCACGTCGCTGGTGGTGGATGGAGGCTTTATCGCACAATAAGCAATGAACGCCGAATAAATGAAACGTAACGCAAAACACGCGGGTAAACTCGAAGGAAAAGATTGCGCTTATTACTGGCGGCAATAGCGCATTGGCCTTTGCATCGTGCTGGACGCGGATCTCTGATCGTGACGGGGCTAAGAAGTTTTCAGAGCAGCAACCGCCAGTGCGTTCGAACGGGCAGCCATCGTGACCGGCGAGCTTCGCAGGCGCTCGACGCGGGACTGTGTAGAGAAGCGTTTACGTCGAGCGCGGTTACAACGCGTGGTGGCAGTGCCGGAAGATCACTAAGTCGGGCGCAATCAGCGGGTCGCTTCCCCATGCCAGGTCGCGTCTGGTCGACAGGCAATATCTGCCGAGCCGGCGACTGCCGCTAGGCGGATGTCGTCTGCGACGGCGTTGTCGCGCTTCAAGTCGATCGACGTCACTGGTCAACAACGCCGGCATCTTCTTCACCAAGCCGTTCACGGACTACACGGCCGAGGACTTCAAGTCGCTCGTCTCGACGAACGTCGAGGGCTTCCTGTACGTCACCCAACTCTCCATCAAGCAGATGCTCGCGCAGAAGACCGGCGGGACATCGTCACGATCACGGCGGCCCTGGCTCGCAACCCGATCCGCGGCGTCACGGCGGCGGTGCCGATGATCACCGAAGCGGTCTTGAAACCTATCGCTACGTCAGCGGATCGGGAACGATGTTCCGCGACATCCACGAGCTCGAGCCCGGATGCTTTATCTCCTCTGGCAGGACGGACGAGGTTTCCGTCCAGCCCCTACTGGGACCTTCCTACGACTCTCCCGACGCATCGGGATCGACCGAGCCGCCAGTACGCCCAGCGCGCCGCGGCCGTCCTCGACCGCAGGCGACGCGACGACATCTGCTGGCGGGAGGGGCTGCACGGGTGTCCTGACTCTCAGGCGCGGGTCGCGACTCGAGCCTGATCCACGGCGATGGCGGTCCGCCATGTGGCGGCCTCCCGCGAGAACCTGGTCGATCGGTCTGAGGAACAGCCCGGCTCGACCAGGGTCTGAGCCGCCGGCGCGTGGCGCGCCTGCAACCGGCACGCAGCGCGTCAACAGGCGCATCAGCGCCGCCGAGTACGCCCTCCTGGCCTCCCTACGAGGGCGAGTCGCAGTCAACGACGCGAGCCGCTCCACCATCCAGACAGCGTCGTAGCGCTTCTCTCCTGCTCGTGCGCGAGGCGGCGGGGAGACGATCGACGCGCGTTGCTCATGGGCGAGGGGCCGACCGGCAGCACGGCAATCGGACGGCGCTGAAGCTGCGTCGCGCCCAGGCGCCTCCAGAAGGTCGCGCCCACGGGCTGCCATCCTCTGGGTGCGTCGCGCAGCGGGGTCGCGCCGGCTGGAGCTGCTGCAGGGAAATCCTCCGGGACGACCCGGGGCACTTCGCGCTGACGTCGAAGCCTGTTCCGCCCACCACGACGTGGTCCGACCTTCTCGGGATCGCGAGCGACGATCCGATCATGGCGGGCCGCCGCCGGTGCGTGGAGGGCCCGCGGGACGGGCGGCGATGGCGCGCGCTTCTGCTACCACTACCAGAAGACCGAGGACTCGTCGCGTCGCGTTCCAGCGTGTTCGGAAAGATGCTCACGGCGTCCGGCGTCGCGGCGCGGATGCCCTTCGGCGCGCGCAGCCGCTGCGGGATCTGTTTGTTTGCCGGGTTCCGCTGTCGATGAGAGACGTCCGCTTCCGGGCGCGCCAAAACCGCTGCTCGTCCGCGTCTCGCGCACCTTCCTTCCCAGCGAGGTCGTGGATTGGCCGAAGATGTCCTTCGGGCTAGCCTCCCATCGCCGAATGGTTCAGGAAGGGGGCGAGCTCGAGCCGTTTCTCCGGCTGCTCCTTCGCACGAGGACGCGTTCCGCGTCCGTTCCTGCGCCGCGAGTCGCTGACGCGGATGATCTCCGAGAACGAGCGGAGAGTGGGCGAAATCGCGGCGAGGGCGCCCTCTGGGCGGCGCGGTGAACCTCGAGCTGTGGGGGCGGATCCACCTGCACGGACTCGGCGCGGCCGGCGGTCCTCGGCGAGGCGCCGCGCGACGACCGCCTCCCCTCGAGCTGAGGCCGGCTTGTCGGCGTGCGCTTCCGAGCGCTCGCTGCGCCCGATTTCGAGCCGACAGGGGCGGGGCGCCCCATCCACCCCCAGGAGGCCGACGGGGACTCCGTCCCAAAAAATGGTCCATCCCCGCCAAATCGCCGTACAGTGTCGCGGTTTACGACCGGGGAAGTGGTGTGCAGCGCTCATCTCGCCGGCCTCCATGTCCTGCACGCCAGGCCCGTTTCGAGAGCGGTGAAGAGTTTCCGCGTTCCATTCAGGAGGATTCTCGAATGATCCGGATGTCGCCAACCAGCGTGGCTCAGGCATCGGCCGTCGAGCGCCGATGGGGTTACGGAGGCTTCTGGCCCTCGTTGTTCTCTCCATGACGCAGTTCACGCGTATGGATCTGACCCCCGGCGACAACAACCCATGCGACGAGCCGGGAGAGGCGCCCGACATCATCGTCGGAGACCTTCCCGACGTCACGCAGCTATGGAGCGGTCGGGAACATCTCGCGCTGTCGCCGTGGGGACGACCTCCTGCAACGTCGGGAACGTGCTGGGCGAACTGGATCTCGGCCACCAACCAGCACCCGATCATCGGTGAGACCCTGTACCGTCTGAAGAACGGCCGGTTCGAGCAACTCGGCCAGAGCTGGCTCAAGCACGGGTTCACCGCGCTCAGCGGGAACGTGTGCTCGAACAGCTGCATCGGCATCCGACGGAACGCACCTCGGCGTGAACTGCTCCGGATCCGTACGAGCTCGGGCCTGCAACGGGCGACAGCCGGAACCGCATGGGCCGAAGTACGAGGTCAACCCGTACTCCGGCGTGTTACCCCGTACCCGCCGACCAACGGAAGCCAGACCGGACGCGATCTACAAGCGCCTCCAGGTCCACAACGGGATCGATGGAACGCTGAACGCCGGAGCGCAGTACTGGGTCGAGGGCCAGTACGTCCTCGGACGACTCCGCGGCGAAGAACCGAGAAGCAACGGCTCCTCCTATCGTCCGGCGACGGTTCGTTCAACACGACCAATCGGCGGTGGACCCTTTCGGCTGACCGGCACGACGCAGCGCAGCAGTCCCGCGATCGAGGGCGTGGCCAGTCGCGCGACCCACCGTCGTCCTCACGAACGCGGGCGTGATCGGGGAAGGCGGACGCATCATCCTCGGCACAGGTGACGAGCCTCGGCGAGGAACCTCTGGCCTACGAGTACGCCTTCTACAACATGAACTCCGGACGCGGCATCGAGAGTTTCAGCGTTCCGATTCCCTTCGGAGCCAACATCAGCAACGACGGGTTCCACGACGTCGACTACCACAGCGGCGAGCCCTTCGTCGGCACCGACTGGACTTCCGAGCGATCTGCACCCAGATGCCGTGACCTGGGCGTGCCAGACCTACGCGCAGAACCAGAACGCGAATGCCCTCCGATGGGGGCAGCTCTACAGCACTTCCGCTTCGATGCCCGACGTCCCGCCGACCACCAACACTGGTGACGGCCGGGGCGTTGCAACCAGGCGGCCCCGGCGACCTTCACGATCTCGGCGATGACCCCGAGGCTCTGCAACAGCGACGGCACCGCGCCAGCCCGGCGAGACCTGCGCGATCTGCCCCGCCGATTGCGCGGCGCAGGGGATCGGAGGATCGGATGCTGCGGGAACGGTTCGTGCGGGGCGGGTGGGAACCCGTGCCGCTGCCCGCCGACTGCGGCACCCAGCAGCCGAATGAGTTCTCGTGCGGGAACAACATCGACTGACGACTGCGACGGTACGCGATCGACTGTGCCGACGTGGGCTGCTGCACTGACGCCTTGCTTGTGCGCCGGCGTCGATCACGACCGGCTTAGCGATACCTATCCATGCGACTGCGACGACTCGAATCCCTGCGGTCTGGGCCGCGCCGGGCGGTGCGCGAGGCGCCTGTCCGTTGCCTGCCGTTCAGGGCGATCGTGCGCCTCGACTGGTCGCGCCTTGCAGGCTCGCCCGGGGCCAGAAAGCACGGTCACCTACGAGCGTTCTGCGCTCTGGCAGTTCGCGCGACTTCATGAACTCGGCCGCGTGCGCTTGCGCTGCCCGAATCCGTCGGTTCCCAGTGCCGCGGATGCCGCCGATCCCGGGCCGGGGCGGTCCTGCTACTATCACGCGCGCGCACGGAACGGCTGTCCGCAGGGGATCAGGCTCTCGGCTACGACTCCGGACAACCGTGCCGTCCCGAGCGGGACCTGCCCCTGACGTCGAACTGATCCTTCATTCCGGCGGCCGCGGCGCGCCTCGGAAGCGCCTGCGCGGCCGTTTTCGCTCACGCAGGCGCTCGCCCTCGCCATCCCACCCCCATGTCAGCGGCGATTGCTCTCTGCCCCCGGGTCTGGTATGATTCGCGCTTTCCTTCCGGGCCGTCGGGCCCGTTCGCATGGGCGCCCGGCTCAGCTGGGAGAGCGCCGCGTTCGCAGCGCGGAGGTCGGGGGTTCGAATCCCTTCAGCGTCCCACCAGGCTCGACTCGGCAGCGCGGCTGACCTCCTGCTTTGGTCCGAAACGCGATCCTCCGGACGCGTATGATCAGATGACCGCACACGGTGCGCGCCGGCTGCCAGGGGTCGTCCCCGACGCGTTCACGGACGTTCGCTCTACGAACGTCCTGGGCATCCTCGGCTCCCTCGCCGTCGTCAGAAGCTGATCACGTCGCTCGTCCCGGCCGACCAGTACCGGAAGGCGAACCTCTCCTCTCGGCATCATCGCGCTGCTGTCCTGCTCGCGTCGTCCAGCCCCGCTTCCTGACGGCGCGGCTGCGAGTTCCACTTCGAGCGATCGCCATCGCGGTAGCGGCACGCGCAACTACATGCACCAGGTGGCGCCGCTGCTCTGAAGAGCAGCGCGCGATCATGGCCGCGCGTGCTATCTGACGATCGGCGTCATCCAGTGGGTCCTCGGGCGGCGCTCTATCTGGTGCTCGCCGTCCCCTCGATCATCCTGATGTTCGCGCAGCCCCGGCTGACCGCGACCCTGAATTCCCTCGAGGCCGACCGCCGGTATCGCCGTCTCGCGCTCGCCGACGTGCACGAGCAAAGGTCGCGCCCGGTGGGGTTCCTGCTCCCTTCTTCTCGCTGCCCCGATCTCCCGCGCCGCCGCGATCCTGCTCGCGCGCAGGGGTTCGCCATCGGGTCCGTCGTCGTGTTCTTCCGACGCGGCGCGCGCGGCGAGCCCGGCTCCCGGAGAGAGGATCCCGGCAGCTTCTCCGCCCCATCCGCGGCGCGCTCGGCGAGTGCGGATGGACGCTTCATCACATTACTGCAGCTTGTTCCAGCTGGCTTCTCGCGGCCTCCGATCGCTACCTGATCGAGTGCGATCGCTTCTGGTCGTCCGCCGAGGTCGGGGCTCTACGCGGCGAACGCTACGGCGCGGTCCCGCGCGCTTCCGTTCCTGACCCTCAACGCGTGGCTCGAGTTGCTCGTGCGATCCCGCCTCTACGCGAGGGCCGCCCGCGCCGGGGACTGGCGGACGGTGCGGACGATCGTGATCCTGGCGCGCCGGGATGTGCCGCGGCCCTGTCGTTCGCGGGCGTCCTCGTGTTCATGCTGGTGGGCGGAGCGCCTCGCCCCCTCTGCCATCCTCGGCCCCTACTGGCAAAGGCATGCCGCTGGCGCTCGTCCTCGTCGCCGGGTACGCGCTCTACGTCGCGTCGCGAACGCCTTCTACGATGCGTGTTCATCGCGGCGAAGCGGACCGACCTGCTGCTCAGGGCGACCATCACGCCGCTGCCATCGTCAGCATCGGCCACCGAACCCACCGTTCTCGTTCCCCGGATGAATGAACATCTTCGGCGCGCCCGGTCTCGACGCTCGCGTCGCCTGCGGCGTCTCCCTGCGCAGGGGATGTCCGTGGCGGAGGCATCTTGCCGGTGATCAGGCGCCTCGCGCGGCGGAGCAGGCGTCCACCTAGCTTCCGGCCGCACACTTCGCCCGCGTTGGGGGCGGACACGACTCGGTGGCTCACCCGCGACTGCGAGCGCCCGACCTGGCGGCCATCTCCACGGCTTGGCTGCGGTCGAAATTGGCCGAATGACTCGAGCCGGGAGCCGGACGTCCGAAATCCCGGGGTGGACCGCTCGTCGACCGGCGAGGGGACCGAGCTGCGCACGCCGCTTCGCCGGACGAGCCGCACGAACGGCTCCATCGTCAGGCGGCTGGCTCGAGAGCGAGGCCGAGCTGCGCCCCGGGCTGCAGCTCCCGAGAAGGCGGTGACCTCACGCTCGGAAAGGTCGCGGACTCCCTGCGTCCACGACCGACGCGATCCGCTCGGCGGCGCTCGCGCGAAGCCGCCTTGCGCTTCCGCCCTCCATTCGATCCGCGGAACGTGAACGAGCACGTAGGCGTTCAGGAAGTCGCGCCGGCGCGCCAGCCCCGAGACTTCCGGACAAGCCAGCGTCGGGCGCGGCCGGCGCGGCCGGCGCGCGATTCACCGGCGAACTCGTCGTCGACGATCACCGGCGTAGACCCCTCGCACTCCGGCGTAGCAGGCGTGGATCTCGCGCCACGACCACTGCGGCGCTGGACGCCGGGGGACGAAGAACCCCGGGAGGCTCGATTCCTTCCGCAATGCGGGGACGAGCGCTTCCGCGATCGTGTGAGACGAACACGGTGTTCGATGGGGCGGCCGGCGCACGCGTCGGACGCGCGTCACGGTCGCTCAGAGAGTCCCTGCTGCGACCGCCTGCGGCTCGCCGTGGACCGCTGCCCGATCCGAAGAGGATCCAGACCGGACTGCGGTGGCGCGCCGCCCCGCGCGAAGAGCGACACAAAGCTCGGCCGACCCGCTTGTTCTTTCCGTACGCCGTCTGGGACAGGAGCGCGCCAGCGCAGGGGCGCACCGGCGGCCATGGCTGACCGAGAGACCATCATCGTGCTCGCAAAGACGAACTTCGCGCGCCAGCGGGTGCTCCCGCGTTACGCCGCGGCCTCGATGGTCGCCTCGGTCGCCCGCGCCGGATCGTGGACGAAGGCCCCTCGGACGCGACAGATCGAGGCCTGACGATCGCCAGCGGCTGGCCCTCCGGTAGACCTCGTCAGCTCTCCGGCGAAGGAGATCGCGCCCGATGCGGCACTCGACGCCGCACCGTCGGAGGAACGCCGACGGGGGCGCAGTGCGGCAGATGGCGATGACCACACGCCGGGAAACAGCTGGCGGAACAGACGCAGCTCCGTGCCTGCTTGACCGGTCGCTCCAGTCCGCCGCCGATGGTGGGCATTGCATCTGTCGCGCGCGAGGTCTCGCTCAGATCCTCCGCGGCAGGGCGAACGGTGACTACCGATGGACCGAGGTCGTCGGCAGCATGTTCATGGCCGATGTCCAGTTCGGCCGCCGCTCGGCAGCGTGCTCTGCAGGAACCCTCGCCAGTGGGCGTGGGGAGAGTCTGGAACGGCTCGGTCGGCCCCCGGTCGGGGATCCGTTCAGGTCCGAGATGTGGGCTCCGGATCGCGATCAGGCTTCAGCGTCCGGCCCTGGAACTCGAGGTGCACGACGGCGTGGTCGAAGAGGCATTCGACGCCCTGGATCCGTGTCGACGAGGCCGCTGACCACGATCCTGCCTGGCCGGCACTTCCGTTCCGTCGCGCAGCCGAAGCCGCCGCGCGCCTCGGTGTGCAGCGCGAACCGCGCCGTCTGCGCGAGACCATCCGGCCCGCCTCGATCCAGGATCTCTTCGGCGCGTCCGTATGGCGCGAGATCGCCGCGTCGATCATGTGGATCCCCACGTCAGAACGGGATGCCGCCCCGGCGGCGGCAGGAGTTCGCGCCGTGGCTCGTTCCCGGCAGACACTGCGCGCGCGCAGGCCGTGGCCGATGCGCACCGAGCGCAGCGGTCCGGAAAATCACCCTCTCGCGGAGAAGGCGCCGGAGGAGGCTCACGGTTCCCGTGCGAGCGCCGCTGGAGTCCGATCGAGATCTGCCCGAGCCCGGGAACCTCGCGCAGATGTCCTGACTCGGCGACCGAGCGCGCGAACGGCTTCTCGACGTAGCGAGCGAAGCTCGTCCGCTTCGCCAGGAGCGTCATAGTAGGGGCCGCGAACGCCGTAGGGAGCCGCGGAAGAACGATGTCGGTGAAGGCGGAAGATCACGACGGGCGACGCCGAGCATGGGGGATCAGGGCCGCCACCGTGTAGGAGCCGGCCACGGTGCGCGCCCTCCGTTCGTTCACGTCGGCGATCCATGCGATTGCGAGCGATCCGGCAGGGAACAGGAGCGTTGGGACGATGCAGATCCCGCCACGATCTGTCCCGCGCCGACGATGCCGATCGAGAGAGGAGGTCCGGGCGGGTTCGCACGCACGGCGCGTAGTACACCGAGCGATCCGCTCGAGATTCCGCGCCTGGAATCGCACCATCTTTTTGGGGGTCGACTCGAGGTCCGAACCGCGGTATCTTCAACGCCTCGTTTTGAAGCTTGCGCAGTGAGTCTAGGAGGGGATTTGTGGAAGGAGTCTTTCAACCGATCGCGAGCAAAGGTCGCTGCCCGGTCTGCGCGTCCCTACGCTGGGGACCGCGATCGAGCGGCGTCAGAACATTCGCACCGGCTTCTTCGTTGGTACGGGATTGTCCGGATTCGTTCTGGGCCTCGTGAGCACTGGGCCTCACGGCCTCCTTCTCGACCTGGGGCGAGATCCCGTTTCGAGGGCGTGGTCCCTCGTGGTGTATCTCACCGGGGCCTGCCTGGTCGTGGGGGCCGGGAGCGAAGCCGCCGCAGCCTTGTATCGGCGCTACCGCCGCAGTCGGGGGCTGAGCCTCCTCGCCAGCTCTTCGGGAGCATCGGCACCTTGACGCCGCGCGTCGCGGGCGACCTGCGATCGCGTCTCGGATAGCCGGCGTCGGCGTGGCGCATCACGCCGGTGCCCGGGTCGGTCGTGAGCACGCGCTCGAGCCGCGCGCGCGGCTTCGGGCGTCCCGTCGGCGACGACGACCATCCCGGCGTGCAGCGAGTAGCCGATGCCGACGCCGCCGCCGTGGTGGAACGAGACCCAGGACGCGCCGGCGACGGCGTTGAGCAGCGCGTTCAGGATCGGCCAGTCGGCGATCGCGTCGGAGCCGTCGCGCATCGCCTTCGGTCTCGCGGTTCGGCGAGGCGACCGAGCCGCTGTCGAGATGGTCGCGGCCGATCACGATCGGCGCCGTGACGCTCGCCGCGCGCGCACGAGCTCGTTGAACGCGAGGCCGAGCCTGGCGCGCTCGCCGTAGCCGAGCCAGCAGATGCGCGCCGGCAGCCCCTGGAACGCGACCCGCTCGCGCGCGAGCCGGATCCAGCGCGCGCAGCGGCGCGTCCTCGGGAAACGTCTCGAGCACCGCGTCGTCGGTCGCGGTCGAGGTCCTCGGGATCGCCCGAGAGCGACCGCCCAGCGGAACGGACCCTTGCCCTCGCAGAAGAGCGGGCGGATGTACTCGGGCACGAATCCGGGAATGTCGAACGCGTCGGCGACGCCGGCCTCGCTGCGCCTCGCGCGGATGTTGTTGCCGTAGTCGAAGACGACGGCGCCGCGCTGCTGCAGAGTCGAGCATGGCGCGCACGTGGATCGCCATCGAGCGCATCGACATCGCGACGTAGCGGCTCGGGATCGTCGCGCGCGCATGCGCGAGCGCCGCGTCGAGCGTGAAGCCGCCCGGCACGTAGCCGTGCAGCGCGTCGTGGGCGGACGTCTGATCGGTCACGACGTCGGGCAGGATCCCGCGCCGCACGAGCTCGGGCAGGACCTCGGAGGCGTTCGCGCAGCAGCGCCGAGCGAGCAGCGGCGCTTGCGCGCCGTTCGCGCTCGGAGCGCGCGCGAGCGCGTCGTCGAGCGTGCCGCCTCGCCGATCGCGAGTAGCGCGTCCGGAGCCGCCGCGCGATCCGCTCGCGGTCCACCTCGACGACGAGCGCGACGCCGCCGTTCATCGTGACGGCGAGCGGCTGCGCGCCGCCCATGCCGCCGAGCCCGGCGGTGACGACCAGCCGCCCCGCGAGCGAGCCGCCGAAGTGCTGCGCGCGCCAGCTCGGCGAAGGTCTCGTAGGTGCCCTGCAGGATCCCCTGGGTGCCGATGTAGATCCACGAGCCCGCCGTCATCTGGCCGTACATCGTCAGGCCCTGCGCGCTCGAGCTCGCGGAAGCTCGTCCCAGGTCGCCCACGCGCGGCACCAGGTTCGCGTTCGCGATCAGCACGCGCGGGCGCGTCGTCGTGCGTGCGGAAGACGCCGACCGGCTTGCCCGACTGCACGAGCAGGGTCTCGTCGTCCTCGAGCGTCGCGCAGCGAGCGCGACGATCGCGTCGAAGCACGCCCAGTTGCGCGCCGCCTTGCCCGATGCCGCCGTAGACGATCAGGTCGTCGGGGTGCTCGGCGACCTCGGGGTCGAGGTTGTTCATGAGCATACGGAGGGCCGCCTCCTGGATCCATCCCTTGCAGGAGAGGGTGGTGCCGCGCGGCGCGCGGATCGATGCGGGTCGTGCTCGCGCGAGTCTCCTCGAACGGCGCTCAATCGTAAGGGGATTGTACCGCGCTGCCGAACCGCGAGGTTCGCCGCGGCTGTCATGAGGCGATCGGTCCCGCGACGCTCTCGGCGGCGCGCAGGATCTCCCCGAGTCGATGAGCGCGGACGATCGCTCGATGTCGCTCGCGAGGACGCGGTCGCGTCGAGAGGTGCGGCACCTGCCGGCCGGATCGCGCCCGGTGCGGCGGCGACCGCCACGCGCGCGGGACGGAGCGGGCGAGGAAGTCGAGGGCCTGGGCCGCGGCGAGCAGCTCGATCGCGAGCGACGCGCCGCGCGTTGGCCACGGCGGCGGCGGCCTTGCGCGCGCGCGATCGACCCCATCGAGACGTGGTCCTCCTTGTTCGGCGGAGGTGGGGATGGAGTCGACGCTGGCGGGATGAGCGAAGCCCTTGTTCTCCGGACACGAGCGCGGCCGCAGTGACCTGGGCCAGCATGAAGCCCGAGTTCAGGCCGACCTGCTCGGCCAGGAACGCGGGAAGCTCGCTCAGGTACGGATTGACCAGGCGGTCGATCCGCCGCTCGCAGATCGACGCGAGCGACGTGATCGCGATCGCGAGGTAGTCGAGCGCCGCCGAGACCGGCTGGCCGTGGAAGTTCCCCCGGAGACGACGCCGCCTCGCCGACTCCGCGCGTCCGCGTGCGTCGAAGACCGAGCGGATTGTCCGGTCCCGGCGTTCAGCTCGATCTCGAGCGACCGAGCGCGCGTGCGCGAGCGCGTCGCGCGCCGCGCCGTGGACCATGCGGCGCGCAGCGCAGCGCGTACGGAGTCCTGCACGCGTCCGCACTCTTCGGTGCGACTCCATGATCTCGCTCTGCGCGGAGAAGCCGCCGCAGGTTGTCGGCGCACCGCCGCTGGCCGGCGATACGGGCGCGACCTCGTGGATCCGACGGTCCATCGGCTTCGCGCTTCCCCTGGAGCGCTTCGATCGTCATCGCGCGCGGCGAGGTCGGCGTGGCGCGCCGATGCTCTCGGCGTCGAGCAGCGCGAGCGATCCGATCGCCGTCATGAGCCTGCGTCCCGTTGACGAGCGACAGACCCTCTCCTTCGCGCCGAGCGCGCACGCGCGCGATGCGCGCCGCGCGCAGCGCGCGCCAGCACGCCTTCCTCGAGCGCCCGCGCGATCAGACATCTCCTTCGCCGATGAGCGCGAGCGCGAGGTGGGCGAGGGGCGCGAGATCGCCGCTTGCGCCGACCGATCCCTGCGTTGGGATGCGCGGCACGAGGTCCGCGCGCGGAGCATGCGCGATCAGCGTCCTCGACGATCGGCGGCCGGACGCCGGACAGACCCCTTGGCGAGGACGTTGGCGCGCAGGAGCATCATCGCCCGCGTCGTCGTCCCCGGCGAGCGGGACTCCGACGCCGCAGGCGTGGCTGCGCACGAGATTCAGCTGAAGCGCCGGCGAGATCGTCCGGAGGCGATCCGCACGTCGGCAGATGGCCGAAGCCCGTATTGACGCCGTACGCCGTCTCTCCGCGCGCGATGAGCCGCTCTACGACGGCGCGCGAACGCGCCATTCGGAGCAGCGCACTCAGGCGTCAGACGCACCGCCGCGCCGCGCCCGCGCCACGGCCTCGACGTCCTCCAGTCGGAGCGATTCACCCGTCGATGAGGATCGTGGTCATGAGGGGCGCGGCGATGCTAGCCGTACAGGCGCGGGCGCGTGCTGGAGCTCCCGTATTGGCATGAACAGCCTCGCAATCGTCGGCGGCCAATGGGGCGACGAAGGCAGAGGGCAAGATCGTCGATCTGCTCGCCGACGGCTTCGACATCGTCGCGCGCTGGCAGAAGGGTGGTCCCAACGCCGGGCATACCGTCCGCAGCGACGGGCGCACGATCTCCTCCACCAGGTCCCGACGGGCTCGCTGCGCGAGCAGGTGATCGGCGTGCTCGGCAACGGGATGGTCATCGATCCCGAGGGCCTGCTCCGCGAGGTCGCCAACCTCGAGAACGCCGGTGTCCTGGTTCGCGGGCGCCTCCTCGTCAGCAACCGCGCCCACGTCATCCTTCCTGCGCACCGACAGGTCGACGGGCTCGCCGAGGAAGGGGCGAAGCGAGCGCGATCGGCACGACGCGGCGGGGCATCGGCCCGCGTACGCCGCCAAGGCGGCGCGCATCGGGGCTGCGCATCATCGACCTTCAGGACGAGGAGACGATCCAGAAGCGCGCGTCTCGGGCCTACCTCGATGCAGGGGTCGAAGCGCGGCTTCGAGACGCGGGGCTGGAGGTCGAGCAATACGTAACC
>ERZ1370068.8709-contig-7542_pt1 | contig 46686 bp, 59 predicted proteins | sample MGYA00561227_ERZ1370068 | MGnify/ENA primary metagenome ERZ1370068 (study PRJEB38410, sample SAMEA6850437) | metagenome | study: Metagenomic assessment of the ecological functions of the soil: analysis of the soil microbiota associated with the... | reverse complement strand
GATGTTCACCACCTCGGCGCTCGGCCTGGTCGAGGGCTTCGCGGTGCGGTCGGGCAAGAGCATCATCCAGGCGGTGCTCGACGAGGTCGGGGTGCTGCGCAAGGCCGCCGACGAGCTCGGCGCCGGACGCCTCGACTATCGCGTTCCGGTGACCGGCCGGGACGAGCTCGGCGTGCTCGCGCGCTCGTTCAACGACATGGCCGCCAATCTCGAGCGCCAGCGGAAGCGAGCTGATCGCCGCCGAGCGGCTGGAGGAGGACCCCGCGGTCGCGCGCGAGATCCAGCAGCGCTTCCTGCCGCAGCAGGCGCCCGGCGTGCCGGGGCTCGACGTCGCGGGCACGTCGATCCCGAGCCGCGAGGTCGGCGGCGACCTGTTCTACTGGTTCACGCACGACGACGGCTCGCCTCGGCATCGCCCTCGGCGACGTGGCGGGCAAGAGCGTCCCGGCGGCGCTCCTGATGTCGAACGTGCCTCTCCGCGCTGCGCGCGCAGGCGGCGGAGCGGGTCGATCTTCGTCGACGAGCCTCGAGCGCACCAACCGCCTGATGATCGAGCAGATCGAGCCGGGGCGGTTCGTGACGCTGTTCTACGGCGAGGCCGATCCGCGCGCGGCGTGCTGCGGTACGCCTCCGCCGGACACAACCCGCCGCTCCTCCTCCGCGCCGGCGGCGCCGTCGAATGGCTGCGCTGAGGGCGGCGTGCCACTCGCCGCGTGGTGCCCGCGGCGACCTTACCGCACGGTCGAGATCCCGTTCGTGACGGGCGACACGCTGGTCGTGTTCTCGGACGGCGTCACCGAGGCGCAGGCCGCGCGGACCGCGCCCGCTCCGGGTGGCGAGCCGATGCCGGAGCTGTTCGGCGACGATCGCCTGCTGCGGGCGACGACGGTGCTCGTGGGGCGTTCCGCCCGCGAGACGCTCGAGGGTTTGCTCGAGCGGCTGCGGGCCTTCGCCGCGGGCGTCGAGCAGGCCGACGACGTGACGATCGTAGTGGTGCGGCGGTCTAGCCTCGGACCTACGTGTCGATTACTTTGCGTGGGCGCCGGAAGGTCTCGATCGGCCGCGGGTCGATCACCGGCGCTCGAGCATCGCCAGGACGTTCCTCGATACCGGAGGTCCTCACCATGCGCGCCAAGACCTACCACTCTTGCTCCGCCTCGCCCTGTACCTCGCGCTGGCCGTGGCCGGTCCCTTCCGGGCGTATGCGGCAGCTCCAATGGGCTACGCGGCAAGGGGCTGTTCATCTTCGAGGCCATCCTCCTGGCGCTCGCCGGCTTCGAGCTCTGGCGCTACCGCCGGGCCTCGGAGGAGGAGAAGATCCACTACGGCCCTCCGGACGCCACGGTGCAGCGGATGGCGGCGCGGAAGTCGCGGAAGTACGCGCTGATCTTCGTTGGGCTCGGACTGGGCCTCATCGCTCTCGAGTACTGGGAGCTGACGCGCCAGCACAGGCTCCACCTCATCGTCGTGCTCCTCGCGCCGGTGATGCTGCTGCTCGGGCTCGGCGGGCTCTGTCAACCCCGAGATCACATTCGGGGCGGGAAGGACATCGACGTGCCCGAATCGGTACGCATGACGTCGAACGCGCTCCTGATCGCCGGCCTCGCGATCGGCGCCTACGGCTGCTACTACTTCTTCTTCCGGCGGTGAATCAGAGCGCTCGAGGCCATGGTCTCATCGCTCCGCGCGCCACCTCTCGACGCGGGTCAACCGGCGCGACGTCGCGGTCATCTGACCAGCGCGACTCGCCGGATCCCCGTCCTCCCGCCGCGGTGCGATAGCGTGCACGAAGTAGAGGCCGGGCGGCGCGCCGGCGCCGTTCCACTTCACGCCGTAACGGCCGGCCTCTTCACGCCGTCGACCAGGATCGCCACGACTCGCCCTTGCACATCCACTCACGTCCAGCCGAACCCGGGTCTCGCGCCCCACCGAGAAATCGATATCCGTCACGCCCGCGCTCGGATTCGGCGCGACGTCGGCCAGGTCGAAGCTATTGTTCCGCCCCCCGCCGACTGCACCAGGCTACCCAGCGTCACGCCCCCGTCGCCGCGCAAGCGTGTACCACGTAAGTGGCTCCCGGCCTCACCCCACGATCCAGCGCGATCGTGATCCCATCCTCCGCGCGCCGCTCCGCCCGGACGGTGTTCCATGGACCCTCCTCCGCCTCCGCGCGTTCCACGCTCACCTCCGCGCCGGAGAATCGGTCCGCGAGCCGCCAGCGCAGCTCGATCCCCGTCTCGATGGCCGCGGCTTGAATCGGGTCACCTGCGTGCCGGTGGTGTTGTCGAGGTGCAGCTTGCTCGGCACCCCAATCCTGTTCGGCACCGACCCGGTCGAGCCATCGACGATCGCCTGAGCGGCGAGCCGAGCCTTGATCTGGGCGGGCGTCATGGCGCCCGAGGCCTGCATCAGCAGCGCGCGGCGGCGCCCGCGACGTGCGGTGCCGACATGCTCGTGCCCTGAAAGATGATGTGATTCATGTCGTCGGACAACAGCACGGTGCCGCTGGGCGGCGCCGGGCAAACCGAGGTGAGATCGAAGGTATTGAGTGGAGCCGATGGCCGAACCGGGGGCGGTGATGTCGGGTTTCATCCGTCCATCGCGGCTCGGGCCGGGGCTCGAGAAACTGGCCAGGCTCCCGGTGGTGTACCCATACGTCGCGAACAGGCCGTTACATCCTGGCCAGATGGCCTTGGTCACGTACGCCCTGGCGGTGATGATGACCCCCTCCGCGTTTCCAGGCCTCGGTGACCAGCTTCCTGATACGGCGCGTTACCGCGGACGAAGCCGGCCCCCAGGCCTGAGCTGCTGAAGTAGAGCCACAGGTCGATGTCCCCGACTCCCCCTGAGATCGGGATGGAGGTGATGGTCCAGGTGCCATTCATATTCTGGGTGAAGCCATTCTGCACGTCTCACTTCCAGGTAGACCTCCGGTCGCCGCCGCCGCTCGTCAGCAATCCGTTCTCCAGGTAAACATACCCATTGAGTGTCACGGTTCCGGGATAGAACGAGCTCACGCCTCCTCTGCAGCATTGACCGACGACGGTGCCGTTGGCGTGACGATTTAGAAGCGCAGCAGTTGTCGTCGTGTCTCGTAGTAGCTGCCGATCGCGAAGAGGCGACCGGATCTGGACCCTGCGCCACGGTGAGCGTCACGGAATCCCGGACGGCGTTACCGATCTCCGCGTGGCGCGGCACCCCGCGATCGTTGCCCGCCGACTTGACGATGATCCGCCCGGTCCGGTGAGAGGCGGACAGCGCGGGATTCGAAGTCGCTGGTGCCGTCGTGGGGGCCGCACTGCGCCGAGCGAGGTTCACGACCGCACTTCCCGCGGGAGCCGGCGAGATCGAAGCAGTGCACTTCACGCCGTCCACGATGCTCGTGGTCAGGAAATCGGTCTTCACCATCACCAGGTCAGCCTGCGGCGCCATGCCCTGCGTAGGTGAACGCGGGACTCCGCCGCCGGTCTGCGCTCCCGTCCCCGCCGGCGATCCCGAGCACGTGCGTGCCGTGCCCGATCTGGTCGACTCACGCGCGAGGTGATCGTCGAGATCCGCGGCCGACCACTCGGTCCCGTACGCGTACGACGCGGGCGGCGGACCGCCGTAATCGGTCTGATCCCAGATCCTGACGATCCGGGAGGAGCCGGCGGCGTTCTTGAAGTCTCCGTGATCGAAGTCAACGCCAGAGTCGACGTCGCCGATCAATACCCCCGCCCCGTTCAACCCCTCGAAGTCGGGGGCCGGGACCACGCAGGGCGCCGACGCCGGATGCCGGAACGCTGACGTCGAGCTCCGGCTCGCAGCGGACCGCCCCTGAATTTCGCACGATGCCGGGAAGCCGGGAGACGGCCTCGATGGCGTGCTCCTCCGGGCACGTACGCCAGGCACCAGCTGGGCAACGCCGGTGCGCACGCGGGCGCCGGCCGCCTTCCAGCTGCGCGCGCGTCGCTGCGCCCGGATGAACACGTCGAGCTCACGGGCCGCGCCGCTTCCGGGAACGCCTTCGACGAGACGGCCATTCCGCAGCCGTTCGAGCGCGACGCGCCACGGGATCGAGCTTGTCGAGTTGCGCGGCGGCGGGACGGATCGACACGGAAGAATCATCGTGGCGACACGACCAGGCAACGCTCAGCGCACCGTGCCATCAAGGAAAGCCCCCGAATTGCCTTCTCCGCCAGCCGGTCGAACGCGCGTCACGCACATCTCGAGCGTGCTCGCGCTTCGTGTCCTCGATCTTTGCTGTGGCTGATGCCGCGCAGGCTCTGCACGAACATCATCGCGGTGGGCACGCCAGCGCGCGCGACCTCGGCGGCGTCGTGCAGCGGGCCCGAGGGCAGGCGGTGCAGCTTTGCCCGCAGGTCTCGCGGATCGCCTCGTCGCACAATCGCCATCAACCGCGGATCGAACAGCACGGGCTCGATGCTGCCAGATCCGGTCCCACGCCACCTCGACGTTGCCTTCTCCGAGCGAAGCGCTCGCTCGCGGCGCGCGCGTCGCGCGAGCAGGTGCGCCAGCGCCGGCGGCGTCGAGATGGCGCTGGTCGAGCGTGATGCGGCACTCCTCGACGACGCTGGTGACGATGCCGGGCTTGGTGGTGCACGGAGCCGATCGTGCAGACGCCGCCGTGGCGCGTCCGGCGATGCGGTAGATCTCCGGGCTCATCTCGCGCGGCGGCGAGGAACGCGTCCTGTGCGCCGGTTCATCGGCGTGCTGCCGGAGTGCGCGGCCTGGCCGTGGAAGCGTGATGGCGTGGCGCTCGACGCCGAACGTGCCGAGCACCGCGCCGAGCGGCAGATCGAGATCGAGCAGCACCGGGCCCTGCTCGATGTGAAGCTCCGAGGTAGGCGGCGGCGTTCTGCGAGCTCCTGGCCGCTGTCCTTCACGCGCTCGAAGTCGATGCCGACGCTCGCGCCAGCGCGTCGGGCAGCCGGACGCCGTCACTGTCCACGAGGCCGCGCGCCTCGTCCAGGTCGAGATTGCCCGGAGCACGCCGACGAGCCGAACAGGCTGCTTGCCGAAGCGCGCGCCCTCCTCGTCGGCCCAGTCCACGAGCCGCACGGTCACCGGCGGCCGTGCCGTACTGCGCGTGGATGCGCCGCAGAATCTCGACGCCGGCGAGCACGTTGAGGCAGCCGTCGAGCCAGCCGCCGTTCGGCACGGAGTCCATGTGCCCGCCGATCAGAGCGCGCGCTCGGACGCGCCGCGCAGCGTGGTCCACAGGTTGCCCGGCGGCGTCGACGTGGATCTCGACCGGGAGCGCTGCGAGCTTCTTCCGGAGCCACGCCCGCCCCGCCATCCAGGTGTCGGTGAACGCGACGCGCTGGAGCGCCGTTCTCGTCGCCGGTCGAGGCTGCGCAGCTCCTTCGAGCTCGGCGATCGTGCGTTCTTCAGGTCCGCTCGGTGTTCGAGTCGGGCGGTGGTCACCGGGTTTCCTCCCTTCCACGATCGAGGCGACGCCGTCGAGCGGTACAGCCGCCGGATGCCGCGGACGCTTCGAGGACCGCGGATGGCAGCGTGGATACCAGGCGCGGCGCCTGCGTTGGCGAAAGCATCGAGCGGCGGACCGATCGGTCCGCCGCTACCGTGTTCCCGGATGGTGATGGATGACGTCAGGCGACGCGCGCACGCATGCGCGTCGACAGGATTACGCCGCCCGTGATCGCGAGCAGCAAGGAGACGGTGACGAGCACGACCGGCGAGGCGCCCGGCACGATCATAGCCGTTCGCCGGATCGCTGATCAGCACGACCGCCGCGTTGTTGCCATTCCGGAACATTGACGTTCTTAGTCGATCCCGTCAGCGCGACGAAGCTGTTGCCGCTGCCGCCGACGCCCGGAACGCCGAAGTCGGACCCGGTGAACCCCGGAATCCCCGGCGCGGGAGCCAGATTGATGTTCCCGGCCGAGTTGAAATAGGCGCGTCCGAAGAAGACGGCTCCGGCGCGCCGCCAGTTGTCGCACGTCGGCGTTGGCGGCGTTCGAGTCCGGATAGACGGCGAGGATGATGCTGCCCATGCCGACCTCACCCTTCGGAGCTTGCCCTGGCCAGCATCCGGCCCCGGATGTTGCCCAGGGTCACGGACGTCGCGCCCTGGGCGACGTTGAGCGGCCAGCGAGTCCTTGGAGCGACGAGGTGTCGTTGGCGGCGACCGCGAGGCCCGCCGAACGCGTCCTTGGTCGTCGCAATCGCGCTCGAGAACAAGCACCCCCTACACACCCGCCGCTCTGATGGTCTCGGCGCCGAAGGTGCCTCCTCGTACACCCGTCGATCGAAGGAGAATGGATCTCGGACCCCACGGCCGGAAACGAGTAGGAACATACGCCGACGCCGAGATAGGGTGACGGACCGGGCGGAGTCGAGGCTCCCGCCCGGTGATACGTGCAACCGGAAACCCCGTGAACCTTCCACGGAGTGCTTGACGAAGACGAGGCCGAAGAACTTCTTCACCTTGGTGTCGGCGAGCGCGGTCGATGCGCAGAGCACACCCGCAAGGATGACCATGGCGAGCGTCGGAGCGAACGATTCGTGATCTCATGTCCTTCTCCCTTCGATCCCCACCGCTTGCGGATGAGCGTCCGTTCGGCGTGCATGCGAGATCCATCGAACGTGCGACGCGGCGCGCGATCTCGGCACTCAGCGCCACATCACTCTGCTGACCACCGCGAGCGGGCGCCGTCATCCGATGCGGCGCCCACACGAGTGAACTCCCACCCGTCGGGCGCGAGAGCCGAAGGAGCAGAGCGGGATGCATTCGCGGGGAACGCGCAGGTCGGGCGTCGACGAGAGATGCTGGCGGGGGCGGCACCTGTATCGTGACGTCGCGGCCGGGACGCGTCTCCCGTGTGCGATGGACTCGCCAGCGCCGAGCGGGGACGAGTCGTGGGGTTTGGAGGGCGAATCTCGCGGCCAGCGGCTACCGAGAACTCTAGCCGATTCGGAGTCGGCGCAACACAGAAAATGCGACTCCGACTGCTTACCCGCGGCGGGGCGGCCGATAATCTCGCCATGACCATCACCGAGGATGTCGTCACGCGCGCGACCCCCGAGAAGGCCTGGAGCTCATCGCCGATCCGCTCGCTCCACACGCTCTGGAATCCGCGCATCGTCCGCACCGAGCCCTCGAGCGCCGACGACTCCCGGCATGGGCCAGCGCTAGCCGGCGTCACCTACGAGATGTCCGGCAAGTCCACGACCTTCGACGCTTCGGTGATCGAGTTCGAGTCGCCGTCGCGATGGGTCGCCCGGCTCGAGGAGTCTGCGCACGGGACCGGCGACAACTTCGGCCGGTACATGGAGGAGAGCTACACGCTGACGCGAAGCGGCGATCGCACCCGCGTGCACCACCGTGTCGTGATCCACCACTCCGGCGTCAACGTTCGTCCGGGCGCTGATCTGGCTGATCATGAAGCACGGGAAGCCCCAGGGTGAACCGTTCCTCGAGCGCTTCCGCTCGCCGATCGTGGAGGACGAGAGCCTGGTCGCGGCGGGCTCCTCCCTCCTGACCGACTCGAAGTCGATCACCGTTCGGGCCGCGTTTGGCGCGGCCCGGCCGCCGGGCGGCGAGCCGCTTTTCTCTCCCTTGAACGGCGGCGGCGGTGGGACTACCGTCATCTGTAATCGACTGAGTCTCGTCGACACTCCGCGTTCCGGCCGGTTGATTCTCGCCGCGCGGACTCGACGCCCCTGAGCACCAGCGGACGAACGCGCCGTGTTCTCATCGAGCCAGCCTCCCGCCGTTCGTCATGCGCCGCTCCCGGTCGATCGGATCATTCCCACGGAAGGGCATCGGGACTCTGGAGGCACCCATGTCGCGCCGTGGTCATCGTCCGATTACGCGCTATCGGCGCGTACACGTCCTACGCTCACTCGACCCCACCGGCGCCGCCCCCGTCAGGCCCCGTGGTGGGCGGTCCTGTTGATTCCCGCACCGCTGCTCCTGCCCGCGCTGTTCCGGTCCCGCGGTGAATCGCTCCCGCGCCGCCGGTGGCGCACACGTCCAGAGCGAGCTCGAGTCCCGGGCCGGCGACGCTGTCGCCGAGGTCCAGCCGGTCGAGCCTCCGGTCGCGGAGAAGGTGATCGACACGCCGGTTCCCGAGCCTGCTCCCATCGCCGTCCAGCGAGAGCCCCCGTCCCCGACACGCCGCGGCCGGCGAAGTCCTCGCCCCCCACCGTGCGCCGCACCGGACCCGCGCGGTCGCCGCCCATCCACCGGCGGAGAGCACGGCCGCTGGTTCGGAGCCGGCGCCCACGGCGAACGCGTGGTCGCCGCCGCCGCCCGCGAGGGTTGACGGCCAAGCCGAAGTAGGGCGTTTTCCCGAGTCACGGCACCGAGCGTCGCCGCGCGCGGTGCAGGCTTGACCGGAACCGAATACGAATCCAAGGAACCGGGTGTCCGATCACTCGACACCGCTCCCCATCCTTCCTTTAGAAGGAGGGTCCGCCATGTCACCGGTTCCGACGCTCGTGCTGCTCGCCTGTCTTCACCTCCGGCTGCGCCACCATCGACTACGTCGGCGACTCTATCAGCCGACCACACGAGTCGAAATCTACTTCTCGCGATCGGACGTGCCGCGGATTACCGGATCATCGGTCAGGTGATGGCTTCCGGAGGCCAGCTTCTGTCCCGGCCTCTCGGATCTCCAGAACAAGATGATCGCGCGCGCGCGCGAGGTGGGCGCCGACGCCGTGATCGTCCTCGACGTCTCCCGCGCGAGCCGATGTCCGGCGAGCGGCGCACGGTGGAGACCACCACCGATGACCCATGACGAGAAGAAACGCGTGACCACCGAGACGGTTGCCAGCGATCCCGCCGAGGAGACGGTCATCCGCGCGCTGTTCATCCGCTACCGGTAGCCGGGGCCGAGCCCCCAAGGCTTGGCCATCTGCACGATCCCGACGGGTGCGGGATCGCCGGTTCGCGCGATCCGTGCGGGATGGACCCGCGGCCGGCGGCGGATCCTGCGATAACTCGTGGCGCCGTCGCGGGACGCCGGTGGCCCGCCGCTGGCACGCGAGTGCGAAGCAGCGTTGATCGAGGTCGCGCCGTCCACGCGCGACCCGTCTCCGAGTCTCACCCCAGGAGTGAGGATCGGCCGCGATGAGCCCACGTGACCGCGGGTTCACCCTGATCGAGCTGATGCGTCGCGGTCGTGGATCATCGGCATCATCGCGGCGATCGCCATCCCCAACTTCGTGAACATGCAGAAACGCGCCAAGGAAGGCAGCGCAAGGCGAACATGCACACCTTCCAGCTCGCCGCCGGAGGATTACGCGGTGCAGAACGACGGCGGTTGCGCCGACCTCGCTTCAGGTCCCGCGGCGCTGCTCCCGGCCGCCTTCGCCAATCCGTTCGACGGCACGATCGCGACGGCAACGCGTGGAAGGATCAAGTCACCTACTCCCAACATGGGCACCGGCTCCTCCATCCCCGGCATGGTCGCCTACGCCGACAGCTCGAACCTCAAGTACTGCATCGCCGGCCACGGCGCCGAGCGCGCTGCCGCCGCTCCACCTCTGCTCGGCCAGTCAGCCTCATCTCTCCACCATGGCGAACCGCGGCGCCCACCGGGCGCCCGACGCGAGCCATTCACGTGCCGGCGAATGCTGAAATGTCGCGAAGGGGTTGAGTCCGAACCGGGACGACGCCTAAACCAAACGTCTCCCCGCCCCTCTGACGCTGTCATGCCGCACGCAGCATCGTGTCCCGACGCCGCGGAGACCTTGATGTCCGCCCCTGCCTACCGCTTCCCGCCCCCATCGCGATTCTTCGTTCCCCTCCCGGGCCCTCGACGTCAAACCTTCGGTGCTCCCGTCGCCGTCGCCTCGTCGGCGCTGGCGACGATGGCCGCGCTCTGCGCCGTCACGGCGCGGCTCGCGCGCGCGGACTGGCCGTCCTCGAACCTTCCGATCGCCGCCGGCGCGGTGACACGCGCTCGCGCGGTGTCGATCTCGGATGGCGCGGGCGGCGAGGCATCGTCATGTTCGAGGAGGATTACCGCGGCAGCGTCGATCTCTACGCGCAGCGTCTGAACTCGAACGGCGTGCGGCAGTGGGGCAGCGGCAGCGGCGTGGCGATCTGCACCGCCGGCTCAGAGCCAGCGCTTCCCGCCATCGCCGGACGGCGTGGGCGGTGCGATCATCACCTGGCTGGGACCGCGCGCGGGCAACAGTGACATCTACGTCCAGCGGCATCAACCCGTCCGGCGTGGCGCAGTGGACGGGCCAACGGCGTGGCGCTGTGCACCGCCGCCAACGGCCAGACCTTCTCCGCCATCGCCGCGGACGGGTCGACGGCGCGATCGTCACCTGGCTCGACGGCCGCTCGGGCACGAGCACGACGTGACGGCGCCGCGTCAACGCCGCTGGAACGCCGCAGTGGGCCGCCGACGGCGTGTCGATCTGCACCGCCACCGCCAACCAGTCGAACGCGGCGATCGTCGTACCGACGGCGTCGGCGGCGCGATCATCGGCTGGCAGGACCCACGCTCCGGCGCCGGCAGCGGACGACATCTACGCCCAGCGCGTCACCGGCGCGGGCAGACGCAGTGTGATCGCCAACGGGCTCGTGATCAGCAATGCCGCGGGCGGCGGGAAGCGCCGGCGGATGATCGCGGACGGCGCCAGCGGCGCGACGCTCGCCTGGCACGATCACCCGCGCCGGCAATTACGACGTCTACGCGCAGCGGGTCACGTCCAGCGGCTCGATCCTCTGACCGCGAACGGCGTGGCGCTCTGCGTGGCGACCGGCGATCAGGGATTCCCGGCGCTGGTCACGACGGCGCCAGCGGCGCGGTGGCTTGGCGTGGACGACGGTCGTGACGCCGATCTCGATCTACGCGCAGCGCGTCGGCTCCTCCGGCACGATCCAGTGGACGGTGGACGGCGTCGTGGTGCGGAGCGTTACCGGAGCGGCAGACGTCGCCGCACCTCGTGCCGAGCACGGCACCGGCAGGGCGGTGGCGGCATGGAGCGATCTGCGCGGTGGCGTCGACTGACGACGTCTACGCGGGCCGGATCAACGGCTCGGGAACGGCCCCGTGGACCTCGGACGGCGTCGTGCTCTCCGACAAGCCGGGGAATCCGGTCGGGGTCGAGCGTGGTCCCCGACGGGTTCGGCGGCGCGGTCGCGACGTGGGGACGACCTGCGCTCGGCGTCCGACGTCTACGCGCGGCGGGTCGTACAACTCCGGCGTGCCGATGTGGACCGACGACGGCGTGCGCGTCGTCCTCGCCATCGACGACCAGTGACCAGCCCGTCGATGGCGCCCGACGGTGCGGGCGGCACGATCGTCGTCTGGCAGGAGAGCTTTCGCGGCACCTCCGACCTCTATGCCCAGCGGGTGAACGCTTCCGGCGTGCTGCAGTGGGCGGCGAACGGCGTTCCGTGTGTGCGTCGCCGCCGGGTCCCAGTTCGCCCCGGTGCGCCGTGTCGGATGGGTCCGGCGGCGCGATCATCGCGTGGCACGACGACCGCAACGCCCTCGAGCCCGATCGTCTACGCCCAGCGCATCAACAGCGCGGGCGGGCTGCAATGGACCGCGGCCGGCGTGGCGCTCTCGACGGCCGCCGGCTTCCAGTACTTCCCCGCGATCGTCTCGGACGGCCTGGGTGGGGCGATCGTGGTGTGGACCGACACGCGCAACGGCAACTACCGACGTCTACGGGCGTCGCGTGTCGAGCGCCGGCGCTCCGCTTCTGGACCGCCGACGGGCTCGGCCTGTGCGTGGCCACCGGCGATCAACTCAGCCCTCGGATCGACACCGACGGCTCGGGTGGCGTGATCGCCTGTGGGAGGACCATCGCGGGGCGAGCGCCGACATCTACGCGAAGCGCGTGAACGCTAGCGGGACCCTCCAGTGGGCCGTCAACGGCGTGGCGGTGTGCGCGGCGGCCAACGATCAGACCGTTCCCCGGTTGGTCGCGGACGGCGCGGGTGGCGCGATCGTCACCTGGCAGGACATGCGCAACTCCGCGACCACGGTCGCCGACATCTACGCCCAGCGCATCTCGGGAGCCGGCGCCAGCCAGTGGACCGCCGACGGCGTGCCGGTCAGCGACGTCGCGCTCTCCCAGTCCCGGCCGAGCATCACGACCGATCAGGCGGGCGGGGCGATCATCGCCTGGAACGATCTCCGCAATGGCTCGACCGACATCTACGCGCAGCGGCTCAACGGCTCGGGTTCGGGGTTGTGGACCGCCGACGGCGTCGCGCTCTGCACCGATCCCGCGGAGCAGGGCAATACCGTGCCGGTCACCGATGGCGCGAACGGCGCGATCGTACTCTGGAGCGACCTCCGCTACGGCCTCGAGGAAGACGTGTTCGTGCGTTATCTCACCGCGGCCGGCGCGCCTCAGGGACCGGCCAATGGACAGGCGGTCGCGGTCGAGCCCGACGTCAGGTGGGGGCCGCGATGATCTCGGACGGCGCCGGCGGCGCGTTCGCCGCCTGGCAGGACGCCCGCAACGGGTCGGGCTGGGATATCTACGCGCACCGCATCATCCCGAGCGGCCCGGTTCCGGTGCCCATCGTCCCGATGGGCGGCGTGCTCGCGCTCGATCCCGCGTTCCCGAACGCCGACGGCGGACGTTTCGGCACTGCGCTTCCGACTGCCCCATCGCGCGCGCGGTCTCGCTCGCGATCTACGATCTGCAGGGGCCGCCGCGTGCGCGGGCTGCTCGACGAGCGTCGCGAGGCGGGAGAAGGCCGGGCGAGCTGGGACGGACGCGACGATGCCGGCCGCCGGGCTTCCGCCGGGGTCTACCTGTGCCGGCTCGAGGCCGACGGCACACGCGTGTCGCGGCGACTGGTCAAGCGGCGGTGATATGGAACGACCCTAGGTCAAGGCACTGTTGTTCTCTCGGCGGCCACCCTTCGGGGTGGCCGCCGTTTTGAGGGTTGTTGGTGCCGAACGAAGAGACAACGGAGAAGGTCGGGCGCTTCGACGACGAGTCACGCTGATATTCGCGGGTTGCTCCGGCGTCCCGGGCCGAGCCGCATGACTGTGATCCGTCGGGAAGGTCCGCTCTCTAGCAACGCGAGTTCGGGAGAAGTGTCCTCCGTATCGCATACCGCAGTCGCGCGTCTTCCGGATCGTGCCGACCTTCATCCGTTGCCTCATGAACTCCGATCGATCAGTTCGTGCGTTGACGAGTGGCGGTGGCGGCGGGATGCATTACGGCCCATAGGTAGGCGGTGAGCTCGCGCGCCACCGCCACGACGGTCTTGGGCTGGATCACCCCACGGTGCGTCATGCGATAGAAGCGGGCGCACAAGCGTTCCTGAGCTCGATCCGCGATCGCCAGCACCCGCGCTGGCTGTCCCTCTCGTCGTTTGCGCAGTGGTGCACTGATCATCGGCCGATGGCGATGGTGCCAGGCGGCCTCGACCAGTAGTCTTCGCACGTGACGATTGCCGGTCTTGGTGATGGCCCCCGCCGTTCGCGGCCGCCGGACGAGTGTTCGCTCGGCACCAGGCCGACGTAGGACATGAGCTCGCGGGCCGAACGAAAGCGACGAAAGTCGTGGAGCTCGGCGACCAAGGCCACCGCGGTCACCGTGTCGATGCCCTTGAAGCAGCGCAACCATCCCACCGGCTCACGGTAGGGATCCTGGTTCCCGTAGTGCTCCAACTGGAGATCCAGTTGGCGCTGCCGCTCCTCGAGCTGCTGAACCGCGAGCAGGTAGCTGTCGAAGGTGGCCTGGCTCACCGGATCCTCGAAACGAAACTCGAGCAGCCACGCCCAGTGGCGCGTGCCCCAGTGGTGCTTGGTCTGCCGATAGATACAGTGACGCCGCAACAGGAACTTGCTGAGCCGGTGTCGGGCGCGTAGCAGATCAACCCGGACATCGTCGCGGCATCGACAGAGATCGCGCAGTGCCTCATCGGCCGGGTTGGGCGGATGCACCTGAGTCAACACGTCAGCACGCAGCAGCTCCGCGAGCTTGCGTGCGTCGCGCCGGTCCGTCTTGATCCGGCTGCCGGGCTTCACCGGGGTGAGCGATGGCGCCACCACTTCGCAGATCACCCCCGCCGCTTCCAGCATGCGCTGCAGGCCATACCCGGTCGGCCCGGCTTCGTAGCAGCAGCGGACTTCGCCGGGGGCGATGCGTTGCAGCTTGCGGCCAAGCCGCCGAATGGCTTCCGGCGTGGTGTGCTCGCTCCACTCCACCGGCTCAGGCTGCCCCGGAACCAGCGCTGCGACTTCGATCGACTCTTTGTGTGCGTCCAGCCCCACCCAAGTGATACCGTTCGAGCTCACGACCGGCTCCTCTCGTATGCGGCTCTGTCGCCGCGAGGCGTCAACCCGCGATCGCGCTGGCGGCGTCCCCGCCAGACCTGTCGGCCTCTCTCGCGAGACGGCTCGACGTTACGACCTGGGCCGGTCGTTCCATATCGTCTAGCCCGATCGCCCGATCGCGATTCGGCTTCGACATCTACCCATCAGCCGCGGTCGCTTTGGGCAGCGAACGAGGACGCCGGGGAATCGACCCTCGGCGTCCTCGTCGTTTCTCCTCCCGGAGAGAGCGGCGATCGCCGCTCCGTCGCAGGCCCGGGATCGGCGTCCGGCTACTTCGGCTGCGGCACGATCCGGAGGTAGGGCTTGGGCGACTTCCAGCCCTGGGGATACGTCTTCTTCGCGTCGTCGTCGGAGACCGAGCCCGCGATGATCACGTCCTCGCCCTGCTTCCAGTTCACCGGCGTCGCGACCTTGTGCTTGGCGGTGAGCTGCAGCGAGTCGATCACGCGGAGGACCTCGTCGAAGTTGCGCCCGGTGGTCATCGGGTAGGAGATCATGAGCTTGACCTTCTTGTCCGGACCGATGACGAACACGGTGCGCACCGTCTGGTTGTCCATCGGCGTCCGCCCGTCGCAGGTGCCCTCGAGGTCGGCCGGAAGCATCCCGTAGAGCTTTGGACACCTGACAGATCGGTGTCGCCGATCATCGGGTAGTTCGGCGCGTGCCCCTGCGTCTCCTGGATGTCGTTCGCCCACTTCGTGTGGTTGCTCACCGGATCGACGCTCAGACCGATGACCTTGACGTTGCGGCGATCGAACTCGGGCTTGAGCTTCGCCATGTAGCCGAGCTCGGTGGTGCACACCGGCGTGAAATCCTTGGGGTGCGAGAACAGCACCGGCCCACGAGTCGCCGATCCAGTCGTGGAAGCGAATCGGACCATCGGTGGTCTCGGCCTGGAAGTCCGGAGCGATGCTGCCGATCTGAAGCGCCACGTTGCCTGTCTGTACCGCCATCTGACACCTCCCCTGAACCCTTCCCGATCCGCGCCGGCACGAGGGACCCGGGACCGGCCGGATGGGGATGAAAGCGTAAATGATTACCCGAACCGCACGATCATTCCAAGCGCGCGGGCGCTATTTGAACACTTTCTTGAAGAACTTGAGCAGAGCAGCCCAGGACTTCTGGTCCGCGTCCGCGTTGTAGGCCAGCTGCTCCATCCCATGGGTGCCGGCCTCCGGGTTGGTGAAGCTGTGCTTGGCGCCCGGGTAGTGGATCACCTCGTAGCTCGCCCCCTGCCGCCTTCATCTCGGACTCGAACCTCTTCACCTGATCGGGCGGGACGAACGGATCGGCGTCGCCGGTCATGACCAGCAGCTTCGCGCGCACCTTGCCCTTCTGGGCCGGATGCTCCGGTGGCCAGCGCACCTGTGGAACGTGGCCACGGCGTCGGGGTCCTCGCCTTTGCCGCGCCATGTCGAGTGCCAACGCACCGCCGAAGGCAGTACCCGATCGCGCCGATCTTCGTCGCATCGACGTGGGGGTCCTGCTCGAGCGGCTTGCGAGCGGCCTCGAAGCGCGCCCGCAACCACCGCGGGTTCCTTGGTCGCCTCCGCCACGAACGCCTGGGCGTCCTCGGGGTGGGTCGTGACCTTGCCCTTGCCGAATGGCATGTCGAGCGCGGAACCCGACGTAGCCGGCCTTGGCGAGCCGCTCCGCCTGACGCCGGGCAGTGCTCGTTAGTGTCCCCACCACTCGTGCACGACCAGCACGCCGGGACGCTTGGTCTTCACGCGTCGTCCCAGGCGAGGTAGCCCTGCAGCGGCGTTCCATCCTGCGAGTACTCGACCTCGCGGGTCTTCACCGCGGCCAGCGCCGCCGGCGGCGGTCACCAGCATCGCGACCGTGAACGTGAGCGTGCGCAACGTCTTCATCGAAGCTCCTTCGCAATCGGATCGGGAGAGCGTGAGGTAGACGGGAGAACGAGACACCCTCGGCGTCAGCCCTTCGACAGCTCGATCAGCCGCTCGAACTGCGCCTCCGGTGAACGGCATCACCGACAGTCGCGGCAGCCGCGCCAGATCGTGGGTCCCGAGCACGCGGTCGGCCTTGACCTCCGCCAGCGACACCGGCCGCGCCGAGCGGCCTTCCCGGCCGCGAGATCGATGACCAGGCGCTTGGGCTCCGACAGCTTGGGATCCGGGTAGGGGTCGGACGCCGCGACCGCGAGGCCCACCGCGCTCTTCTCGTCGCCGGTGTGGTGGACGACGACGGTATCGCCCTTCTTCATCGCGGCGAGATGCTTGAGCGCCACGGGATTCGACACCCCGTCCCACACCGCGCGTTTCTCACGGGTGAGAGTCGGCGAAACGAGTAGGTCGACGGCTCGGTCGTCGACCAGGAAGCGCGCCATGTCCGGCAGCATAGCATCGACGAGCGACCGCGGCGGGAACGGCGCTCGCGCGGTTGAGTCCCTCCCGGCCTCCCGTTACTCTCCGCGCCGACATAGAGCCGCAACCCCGAGGTGATCGAATCCGGACGGCAGATCCTTCACTACCGCCTCGAAGGAGAAAGCTCGGCGAGGGCGGCATGGGTCAGGTGTGGAAGGCCCTGGACCTCACGCTCGATCGCACCGTCGCGATCAAGATCCTGCCGCCCGCATTCGCCTCGGACCCGGACCAGGCTCGCACGCTTCAGAGCGCGAGGCCCGCCTGCTCGCCTCGCTCAACCATCCGAACATCGCTACACTCTACAGCGTCCACGTCGTCGACGACGTGCGCTATCTCAGCATGGAGCTGGTGCCGGGAGAGGATCTCGCGCAGCGCCTCGCGCGCAGGTCCGCTGCTGGTCGTGGACGCCATCGAGGTGGCGCGGCAGATCGCGCTCGCGCTCGAGGCCGCGCACGAGAGCGGGTCGTCCATCGCGACCTGAAGCCGGCGAACGTACGGATCACGCCCGAGGGCCGCGGTCAAGGTGCTCGACTTCGGTCTCGCCAAGGCGCGCCGAGCGCCGCGACCGCGAGCGTCGTCCTCTCGCCAGGTCTCCGACCGTTGCGCGTGACCTCGATGGCCTGCCGGCATGATCCTCGGCACCGCCGCCTACATGAGCCCCGAGCAGGCGCGCGGCACAGACCGTCGACCGCCGCGCCGACATCTGGGCGTTCGGCTGTCGTGCTCTACGAGATGCTCGCAGCGGCACGCGCGCGTTCACCGGCGAGACCGTGTCGGACATCCTCGCCGCGGTGCTACGCGCCGAGCCCGAGCGCTCGGCGCTGCCGAAGGATGTCCTGCCCACGGTGCGCGCGCTGATCGATCGTTGTCTCGAGAAGAACCCGCGCCGGCGGCTGCGCGACATCGGCGAGGCGGTGATCGCGCTCGAGGACGTGCAATCGGGCCGGCGCGGCCGCGGGAGCCGCCGAGCCGGTGGCGGGCACCTCGGCGCGCCGTCGCGTCGCAGCCCGGTGCCCTGGATCCTCGCCGCGGCGGCCGCCGCCGCGATCCTCGCGGTATTCGCCACCCAGGCGCTGCGAAAGTCGCCCCCGCTCCCGCTGCGGAAGTTCACGCTCACACGCTCAAGGATGCGGGCGAGGACGTGCTCGATCCGGTGGTGTCGCCGAGCGGCGGTCAGGTCGCCTACATCGAAGGCCGCAAGCTCTGGATTCGTGATCTCACCCAGCTGGCCTTCTGCGCTCGCTCGCCGACGGAGTCGACGACGATTTCCGGCCGCTGTGGTCCCCGACGGATCGTTCATCGTGTTCGCCGGCGGCGGCGGGAGTCTCGCGCGTGGACGTGGCGGGAGGATCGATCGCTCCGATCTGCGCGGTCGCCGACTTTGGCGGCGGCTCGGGCGGAACCTGGGACGCCGACGGCCACCTGCTCTTCACGGTCGGTCACGACCACATCTACCGGATCCGCGGCCGGCGGCGGCGTGCAGAGCCCCTTCATCACCCCGTATCGATTCGCTCGAGGCCGACCTCCATCACCCGTTCCTCCTGCCTGGCGGCCGCGGCGTGCTGTGCGTTCGGCACCTGGCGTCGACGGGACCCACCGTCATCAGCGTGATCGGTTCGGGAACGCGCCACGATCTGCTCACGCTGGTGAGCAGTTTCGCCTGCGGACCCGGTCTACGATCCGCGCGGATACATCGATTTACTCCCGCATCGGCGAAGGCACGGGCCTGTGGGCGATTCCTTCTCGCTCCGAGCGAATGGCGATCACCGGAGAGCAATTCCTGATCGCCTCCGAGGGAGGCTCGCCTTCGATCGCGGCGGACGGGACCCTGGTCTATCGGCTCGGCACCGCGAGCATCGATTCGCGGGTCATGGTCGTGGACCGCGCGGGCGTCGTCCGCGCACACGCTGACGGAGCCCCGACGCGGCAACTGGTCGATGGCGCTCTCTCCCGACGGCAAGAAGCTCTGCGGTCGAGAATCGCGTGATACCGGCGAGGGCGACGTCTGGATCTACGATCTCGAGCGCCGCGTGCAGACCCGGTTCGCGTTCGGACCGGGGCGTCAGGGCGAGGCCGCGTGGTCACCGGATAGCCGCGAGATCACCTACCGGGAGCCGGACCTCTCGACGGCGGTGACGAAGGCGGCCGACGGATCGCAGGCCCCTCGCATCCTGGCGCGAGGTTTCTGGGTCCAGTACACGCCGGACGGCAGCCACTATCGTGTACTGCAAGAATGGCCCGACCGGCCAGCCGGACATCTGGTATGCCTCGGTCGACGGCAAGGACTCGACGGCGGTGGTCCAGTCACCGGCGACCGAGATCATGCCGATGCCTTCACCAAGCGGGAACTACCTGCTCTACTCGTCGGACGAGTCCGGAAAGCTCGAGATCTACTTGCGGCAGCTCCCACGGAGAAGGACGCTGGCAGGTGTCGACCACCGGCGGAAACCGGGGAATGTGGAGCCGGAAGGGCGATCGCATCTACTACTGGAACGGAGCCAAGCTCCTCGAGGTTCCGGTCGAGCTGGAGCCCACGGTGCGGCTCGAGGAGCCGCGCGAGCTGTTCAGCAACAACACGCTCAAGATCCAGCCCTTCGGCCGCTACACCGTGGTCCCGACCGCCAATCCGGATCGCTTCCTGATCTTCAAGACCAGCGAGCAGGCGACGCACTCGCACGTCGACGCGATCGTGGTCCAGAACTGGCCCGCCGAGTTCGCGAAGAAGCGATCGCGATAGCGGCCCCTACGGCTTGACCGTGAACGGCGCCGTCGCGCGCGTCGTGTCCCAGTCGAGCCGGATCTCACCGCCGGTCGCACTCGGCTCGACCGCGATGGTGAAGCGCTCGACCGACTGCGGCAGCGTCGTCACCGTCATGGGAATCGTGTAGAGGTCCTTCTCCGCCTTGTGCGCGGTGCCCCACTGCCCGGTCTCGCTGTTCACGATCAGCTTCCAGCCGCTCGCGGCCGGCACCGTCCACAGCGTGTAGAACCCCGGCGGAACCACGGTGCCGCCGAAGTCGAGCGCCTTGTCGGTCTTGAACTGGGTGGCGGCGTTGGCGCCGGTGCGCCAGACCTCGCCGTAGGGAACGACCACGCCGTAGACCACGCGCCCGCGCTTGGACGGGCGACCGTAGTCGATCCACAGCGTCGCGCCGCCGGCGGTGGCGTTCACCGTGTCGCGCGGGGACAGCGTGCCGAGCCCCGCGCCGGACTGCTCGCGCGCCGCGAACGCCGAGGCCATCGCGTCGAGGTCGAGCGACGCCAGCCGCTCGACGCCGTACTTGCCGGTGCCGGCGATCGGCAGCACGCCGAGGATGTGCCCCTGCTTGTCGACGCGCGCCGTGAAAGACGTCGCCCCGCTCGACCACGGTCCAGCCCACCGAGTCACGCCCGAGCTTCTTGAAGGTGATCCAGTTCGTGCTTCCGGTGCCGAGAAAGTAGATCGGCATCCCGAGCGTGTCGCGCTTGCCCTGCATGAGCTTCATGATCTGGCTCTCGTAACCCGACCAGGGGCTCGAGCCCGGGACGACGAGCGTGGTCGGCTTCATCGCGACGACGAGGTCGGGTGCGGGCGTGGTTCCGTTCACGATCTTGGCCCGCATCGAGTCGGGCTCGAACACCGCGTCGATGGTCTGGGTCGGCGTCGTGCCCCCGGGCGGCGTCACCACCATGTCGAACTTGGTGATCGCGCCCTTGGCGAAGTCGTAGGTGAAGTGCCGTCGCAGCACGCGCGGCGACGCGGCCGACCTGGTCGACGACGAGCCGCGACGCGGTGCGCGTGTACTTCTCGACGCTGGTCGTGTCGTTGCCGAGCCGGACCAGGAAGCTGCCCGAATCGTCGGCGAGCGCGGGTGCGGCCGACAGGAGGACGGTGAGGGCGGCAAGGGCGAAGCGCGCGCGGAACATGAACGGTCTCCCGGATGAGTGACGATGGCGGCTGGAACCCGGAGAGACTAGCGCTTCCCGGACGGCCGGCAAGTGGCCTGCGACCGATTCACCGTCCGGCGTAGTACCGGCGGATCACGGCCAGCGCGGGCTTGCCCTGCGGCGTGAAGTCGCGCGGGTCGCGCGGGTGCCGCGCGATCGACGGGTGCCACTTCCACACGAAGGTCCCGGCGAACCAGGGTTCGTCCCACAGCGCCTCGAACATCGACGCGTACGCGTCGCGCTGGAGCAGCGATGTCGACGGCGCCCGCCGCCTCCCATCGCCAGGGCTCGGCCAGCGCGCCGGACTGCGACTTGAACCCGACCTCGGTGAAGACGATGGGCTTCCCGGTCCGGTGCGCCAGCGCTTCGAGCCGCCGCGCGATCCGGCGCCAGGACTCGTCGATCGGGGCCCGCGAGGGGGTGGTCGCCATTCGCGAGCGGGTAGTAGGCCTGAACCCCGATGAAGTCGAGGTCGGACCAGAAGCCGATACGCTCCGCCTCGCGATCCCAGTTGGCGCAGTAGGTCAGCCGGCCGTGATAGACCGCGCGCACGCGCGCGATCAGGCGCTTCCACTCCGCGGTGTGCTCGGTCGCGCGCGCCAGCTCGGCGCCGACCGCGAGCGCCTCGAAGTGTCGCGACTCGGCGAGCCGGGCGTAATGGAGGATGAAGGCCTCGTACGAGGCGAACCATCTCGCCCACTCGTTCGCGTCGGCCATCGCGATGTCGCCCGACCAGCCACCGTGCCGCACCCAGAGGTGCGGCTGAGCAGCGTCCGGATGCCGAGCGCGCGCGCCCAGTCCGCGGTCCGGCTCAGACCCTCGTCGGTCTCGCCCCACATCCCGAGCTCGGGCCCGAAGCGGATCTCGTCCGAGCTGGCCGAGGCGACCCAGCCGAACGGCGTCTCGGAGATCCAGTCGACGCCGAGCTCGCGCAGCGCACGAGGCCGGTCAGAATCGATCGGGCCCGAGGCTTCCCAGCACACACCGCGCATCTTCTCCGCTCTCGGGCTCGCGCACGAGGCGGTGACCAGCGTGGAGACGAGGAGGAGAACCCAGGGCCCGCGGAGCACGGCACCATGATGCCCGATTCCCGGACCGGCCACTCCATTGCATTCGGATTCCGTCATGGTGATAGAATTGTGCTCGCGCGTCGTGTGCGCCCATTCCCTCGGAGTACGGTCACGACCAGCGACGGCGGGCCGCTCGCGGACGTTCCATCACCGACCTTGGAACGGAGGATTTCCATGAGGTCCCTCGTCATCGCCCTTCTGCTCTCGACCCTCGCGACCTCGGCGTTCGCGGGTGCGGACTTCAACGTCTCGCCCATTGGCTTCAGCGCCTTCTCGATCGACGGCATCGCCAACCCGTCGCTCAGCCTGATTCGCGGCCAGACCTATACCTTCGCCGTGAGTGCTTCCGGACACCCGTTCTTCATCAAGACCGCGCGCGTGACCGGCGCCGGCAGCCTGTTCCCGACCGGCGTGACCAACCAGGGCGTCCAGAACGGCACGTTGACCTTCGCGGTCCCGCTCGATGCGCCGAGCCTGCTCTTCTATCAGTGCGGGAACCACAGCTCGATGGGCGGCAACCTCAACATCTCCGATCCCACCGGCGTCGGCCCCAACGGCCATCCGAAGAGCGCGTGGCTCGGACCCGCGGTCCCGAACCCGACCCACGCCGGCGCGCAGTTCGAGATCGGCCTGCCGCGCGCCGCGACGATCGAGTTCACCGTCTACGACGCGCGGCGGCCGGCTGGTGAAGACGTTGTTCAGCGGCGGCATGGCGGCGGGCGTGCGCTCGGTGCGCTGGGACGGGCGTGATCGCATCGGACGGGTCGCGGCGAGCGGGCGCTACTTCTACCGTCTCCGCGTCGAGGGCAAGCTGCTCAGCGGCCAGATGGTGGTGACGCGGTAGGCCCTTCGCGTCAGAGAGTCGTCGCCGCGAAGGTGTCGCCCTTCGAGATGTCGCCGGTCTCGAGCCCGAGACGGAACCACCGCACGCGCTGCTCCGACGTACCGTGCGTGAACGAATCGGGCACGACCGTGCCCTGAGAGCGTCGCTGCAGGCGGTCGTCGCCGATCGCCGCCGCCGCGTTGAGCGCCTCCTCGATGTCGCCCTGCTCGAGCATCGGTCGCATCTTCTCGGTGTGGTGCGCCCACACCCCGGCGAGGAAGTCGGCCTGCAGCTCGAGACGCACCGAAAGCCGGTTGTACTCGGCCTCGCTCACGCGTTCGCGCATCGCGCTCACCCGGTCGGTGATCCCGAGCAGGTCCTGGACATGGTGTCCGACCTCGTGCGCGATCACGTACGCCTGCGCGAAGTCGCCGGGCGCGCCGAGCTGCTCCTTCATCACCTCGAAGAACGAGAGGTCGAGGTAGAGCTTGGAGTCGTTGGGACAGTAGAACGGCCCGACCGCCGCACCCGCGAGCCCGCACGCCGACTCCACCTGGCCGGTGAACAGCACGAGGTGCGGCTCGACGTACTCCTTGCCCATGCGCTGGAACTCTTGGTGCCAGACGTCCTCGGTCTCGGCCAGGATGGTCGAGCTGAAGGCGGCGAGCTGGTCCTCGGCGGGGATCCGTCGCGCGCTGCTCCGATGACGGCGCCTGCATCGTCTGGGTCTGCTGGAGCAGGACGCGCGGGTCGACGCCGAACAGCATCGCGAGGATCAGGATCACGAGCCCGGCGCCGCCCCCGATGGCGATGCCGCCACCGGGAAAGCCGCGCCGGTCTTCCACGTTCGAGCTCTGACGTTGTCCCTGCCAGCGCATACGGCTCACCTCACGTCAATGGTCGACGGGGCGTTCGATGTCCCGGATTCGTTCGCGAGCGCGGCCGCTCGGGTCCGCACGATCTCAGGGGATCACGGAAAGCATCAGGCGTGCCGTCGCGTGCTCGGTCTGCTCGCCGTGGAGCGACTGCTGGAACGGGATCTGGACCCGTCCTTCGGCCGCGAGCCCGATCCCGGTGTCCCATCGCAGGCCCGGCGCCGCGTACGTGACCGTGCCGCCGCTGTTTTCGTCGAAGACGTCTGGGGTCTCGCGATCGCGCTCGGCGGATCGACCGTTGATCTGGATGAGCCCCTGGACTCGCCGCCACGGGCGGGAGACGAAGCCCGCGTTGTAGAGCAGGGCATCGCCGTAGTGGTAACCGTGGGAGTTCTCGCCGTTGAGTCGTCCGAGGATGCCGAGCGTCACGGTCCCCGATCCGGCCGCCCAGGCGGCGTCGAGCCCGGTGGTTCCCGACCACGCCCCGGTGCCGGGCTGGAGATGCGCCTCGAGACGCTCGCCCTGATCGTCCTCGAGCTCGCTCGATCCGGTCGGCGCGGTGACGCCGAGCACGAGCCCCAGCGTCATGCGTGGACCGGCGATGTTCTGGAGACCGACGAGCGCCAGCAGCTCCGCGTCACCGAATCCGCGGGCGCGCTCGGCGCTCGACGCCGCGCCTTCCGGCTGGGTGACGATCTCCTCGAAGTTGTAGGGCAGCCGGCCGAGCAGCGCGAGCCGATCGATCGGCCGCCAGATCGCGAAGCCCGCGACGCGGTGCTCGTTCTGACGCTCCTCGCCGGACTCGTCCTCGAGACCGTTGGATTTCGAGAGATAACGTTCCTCGAGGCCGTAGGTGAGCTGGAGCGGAACGACGCCGCCGAGCACGTCGGCGGGGAACGGCGTCCCGCAGAGGCACTGCGAGCAGGCGATCGCGCGCGCGGGAACGCCGATGGCGATCAGCGTCACGGCGAGCCAGACCTTCGGGATGGAAGAGCGCATGGGCTGGGATCTTAGCCGGGACGCAGGCGCCGGCGCACGCGGCGCGGAAACCCGCCGCAGCGCGGTCGCGAGCCTACATCGTCCTCCGGCTCCAGGCCCCGATCATCATCGGCATCATGTGCACGCCGCTGCGCTCGGTGACCGCCTGTCGCAAGCGATCCGCGATCGTGTCGAAGTCGATCTTCGACGGATCGACTCCCGTCATCCGCGCGAGGTTCGGCATAAGGCTGCGCATGGTCTCCGCGAACAGCTCGTAGCCGGGCCAGTCCGGCCCGCCGCCGATCGCGGCCTCGAGCATCAGCTGCGGCCCGGGCAGTCCGGCCTCGAGGTAGGTGCGGTAGAGCTTGGTGCCCATCTGCGGTTCGGGCCCGCGGGGAGGACCGGTGTGCTCCCACCGGCGCATCGCCTCGTCGACCGGCGGGACCGCCCACGAGTTGGCCTCCTCGGAGAAACGCGTCAGCGGGAACGTGGTCGGCGGATAGGTGAAGTCGTTCTCGTGGAAGGCGACGATCCCGCCGGGTTTGAGCTTCGTGGTCAGTCGCCGGAGCAGCTTCACCGGATCCGCCACGTGCATCAGCACCCAGCGTCCGATCACCGCGTCGAAGTCGCGGTCGAGCTCGAGATCGCCGACGTCGCCGGCGAGGAACGTCACGTTGGGCCACCCCACCGCCTGGGTCCGCGCGCGCGCGGTCTCGAGGATCTCGGCGTTCATGTCGACGCCGACGACGCGACCCGTGGGCCCGACGAGATCGGCGGCGAGCAGCGCCACGTCGCCCGCGCCGCTGCCGACGTCGAGCACCTTCATGCCGGCGCCGATCCCGGCGGCCTGGAAGAAGCGGCGCGTCAGCGGACCGAAGACCTGGTGCTGGAGGATGAGGCGGCGGGTCTCGCGCTCCGACCGCCCGAGGATGTAGGTATTCGACGTGCTCATGGGGTCTCCTTTTCGGGTTCCAACCGCCGCCACGCGTCGCGGAGCAGCCGTTCGGTCTCGTCCCAGCCGATGCAGGCGTCCGTGATCGACACGCCGTAGCGCAGCGACGCAGGCGTCCGGCGACAGCTCCTGCCGGCCCTCGAACAGATTGCTCTCGAGCATGGCGCCGACCAGCGCCAGGTTGCCGCGCTCGCGCGCTGCTCGATCACGCTCGACCACACCACCTGCTGCCGCTCGTGACTGCTTGCCCGAGTTGGCGTGGCTGCAGTCGACGACGAGCCGCGCCGGCAGGCCCGCGCGCTCGAGCTCCGCGGCCGCCTCCGCGACCCGCTCGGGATCGAAGTTCGGGCCGATCGCGGCCGCCGCGCAGGATGAGATGGCCCGCGCGGATTGCCGCGCGTGACGACGACGCTCGTGCGGCCCTCGTCGTCGATGCCGAGAAACCGGTGCGGCTCGAGCGCGGCGAGGAACGCCTCGACCGCGGGCCGCAGATTGCCGTCGGTGTTGTTCTTGTATCCGACCGGCATGCTGAGCCCACTCGCCATCTGGCGGTGCGTCTGCGATTCGATCGTGCGCGCGCCGATCGCCGCCCAGCTCACCAGGTCGTCGATGTACTGCGGCGTGATCGGGTCGAGCATCTCGGTCCCCGCCGGCAGCCCGCGCGCGGTGATGTCGAGCAGCAGCCGTCGCGCCAGGCGTCAGGCCGCGCTCCATGTCGAAGCTGCCGTCGAGCGCGCGGATCGTTGATCAGCCCCTTCCATCCCACCACGGTCGCGCGGCTTCTCGAAGTACGCGCGCATGATGATCGCGAGCCGGTCGCCGAGCTCGACCCGGAGCCGGACCAGCCGCTCGGCGTACTCGAGCGCGGCGCCAGGAATCGTGGATCGAGCAGGGTCCGACGAGGGCGAGGAAGCGCCGATCGCGACCATCGAGGATCGCCTGCACGTCCTCGCGGCCGCGCATCACGGTCGCCTGCGAGGCCGTCGTCGATCGGCAGCTCCTGCTTGAGCTGCCGCGGCATGACTCAGCGACTGGAAGCGCTCGACGTTGAGGTTGGCGGTGGGTGAGCTTCACGAGGCGATCATCTAGTGTCCTGACCCAGAAGTTCGTTGGCATTCGGACCACGCTGCATCCCGCCCGCGGCGTTGCTCCTCCTCGATGTATCTCCATGATGCGTCTTCGTCGTCGCGCCTTGCGGGGCGGGCGCAGCGTGATCCTCGGTGCGACAACGAACTTCTGGGTCAGGACACTAGCCGATCGTGCGCGGTAACGCCGAGGGGTTGTCCGTGACGCGCTCATTTGCTAAGGGATATTCGAGCGACGGAACCCCATGAGGCCACCACCCGGAACCGAGGAGCATTGCGATGAGCACCGAGACCCACAAGGCCGCCATCCGCGGATTTCTTCGCCGCCATCGATCGCGCCCAGGACATGGGGCCGCTGGACTCGTTCGCGGCACCCGCCTACTCGGCGCGACTTCCCGGGCGCCCCACCGATGGGACGCGAGGCGATCAAGGCCTACGCCAACGGCTTCTTCGCCGCCTGCCCGGGCCTGCACCCACACCGTCGAGGAGATGGTGGCCGAGGGCGATCGCGTCGCCGCTCGCCTGACGATCCACGGTACGCACACGCGCCCCTTCGTCACGCCGAGCGGCACCATCCCGCCCTCACAGCGATCGTTCGAGCTGCCGGTCCTGAACCTCTATCGCTTCCAGGACGGCAAGGTGGTCGAGCACCACTCGGCATTCGACATGCTCGGCTTCCTCCAGCAGATCGGCGCGATGCCCTCGCCGGGAGCGCCCGCGAGATGACGCGGCGGTGAGGGCGGCCTCCGCGCCGTCATCGAGCCCCAAATGAAACGAGCGCCGCCGGGTGACCGGCGGCGCTCGCCGTAGATGAACAGTGCTTACTCCCCGTTGGTCGAGAAGTTGAGGTGGGCGCCGACCGTGAAGTAGTTGGTCGCGCTGCCCTCGGTCTGGATCGAGTGGTACCGGGCGTCGATGCCGAACTTCGCGAAGTCGAGACCACCGCCCAGGTGGAAGCCGAAGTCGGTGTTGCTCTCGTCCACGTTCGCGGCCGGAAGGGGCATCCTCGACCTTGAACTGGCCGTTGTACATGCCGAGCCCGCGGTGATCCAGGGCTTCATCTTCGAGTTCTCCATCGGGAACGCCAGCTTGCCGTGCAGGTTGAAGCCGATCGACGACAGGCTGATGCTCCGGATCGGGGTAAGCCGGCGTGGTGAGCGCGTTCTGGGCATCGTCGTCGCCGCCGAAGAAGCTGCCGTCGATGTCGACGCCGATCGACGTGTTCGGCTTGACCCAGTAGTCGCCGTAGACGTTGACGTTCCATCCGAGCTTGATGACGTCGGCGGCATCGCCGGTGGGCGACGCGATGCCTCCGCCGAGCCCGAACGTGGTGGTGGCCGAATGGGCCGTGGCCGCGCCACATCACCAGAACCGCGACGAGCAGAACAATCCTTGAGTACCGCATCGAGACTCCTTTCGAAAACTTTCCGCAGCGGGAGATCCTGGTGCGGAGTGCACCGACGGAGCTTCTTTCGAGCCCCCGTCTCGGCTCGCCGCACGATAAACCGCGGCAGTCTGGCAACATCTCGACGCGACACAAGCCGAATGGCCGTTCTGGCGCGCGATCAGCGCACGCGCCCGATCGCCCCGTGCAGCCGCCAGCGGACCGGTCGCTCCGCCTCGGCATCGCCCCAGGCGCGCAGCAGCTCGTCGCGCACCACGTCGACCGGATTGCTTCCGTGATTCCGTTCCCAGGTCTGACTCGCCGACCAGGTGCGCACGAACTGCATGAGATCGTGCGCACGCCACCGCGCTTCGGCGTGCAGGATCGGCCACGAAATGCGCTCGAACGGAAAGTCGAGATCGCGATAGTGGTCGCGGTTGAGCTGGAACTCGGGAGGCCACAGCGTGCCGACGATCTCGTCGGCATAGCGGACGAGCACCGCGTCCACTTCGGGATTGATCTCCGAGTGGTAGTAGGACCAGACGGCGACAATCGCCCTGGGCCGGGCGACGCGCCGCACCTCGGCGTAGAACCGCGGGCGGTCGAGACCAGTGGAGCGCCGCGGAGACGGTGATCAGGTCCATGGAACCCGACCGGAACGGCGCGGCTTCGGCGGTCGACACGACGCGGTCGAGCCCGTGCTCCGGACGCGCGCGAGCGAGCTGGCGCGCGCTCGTGTCGGTGGCGAGCACCTGCGCAAAGCGACCCGCGAGCGTGCGCGCCGTTTGCCCGCTGCCGGCGCCGCAATCCCAGGCGCGATCGCGCGCCGAGACCAGCCGCTCGAGCAGATCGAACAGCTCGGTCGGGTAGGTCGGGCGATAGCGCGCGTACTCGTCCCGCGCCCGGTCGCCAAAGCGGTCCGTGGTCGTCATCGCGATTCGGATTCCCCGAACGGCTCCTACCTCGCCAGCTCGTACGAGGTACTGCGACGAACGACATCGCCGCGCCGTCGAAGCCCTGCACCTTCGGGTTGCGTCGACTCGATGACGTAGTACTCGTCCGGCGCATGCGCACCGCTGCCGTGGCCGAGACCGAAGTGGCCGGACGCGAGCTTGAGCGGCGCGCCGGTGAAGACGTAGCCCGGGATACGAGCCGGCGTTCCGCGGCCACAGCACCGGGATCGATGCCCGCGCGCTTCAGCACCGCGACCTGCGCCTGGATGCAGCCGCGCCGACGCGACCGTGCTGGTCGGGTCGTAGCCGCCGGTCACGTTCGACCTCGATGTCGCCGAAGCCGTGCGCCGCGAGGTGCGCGCTTGAGCGCCGCGACCGCGTCGTCCTTCTTCATGTCGGGCACCAGGCGCATGTCGATCTTCGCCACCGCGCGGTGCGGCAGGATCGTCTTGCCGCCGGGACCGGTGTAGCCGCCGACCAGCCCCTCGATGTTCACGGTCGGCTGCGACTCGAGCCGCTCGTTCGCCTGCGACCCACGGCAGGTCGTCGATCCAGTGCTTGACCGAGAGCTGACTGCTTCGCCTTCTCCTCGCTCCGGCGCTTCGAGGCCTCGGCGATCATCGCGCGCTCGTCGGCCGAGAGCGGACGCGGCTTCGGATAGTCGTCGATCGTGATCGTGTTGCCGTCCGCCGAGACCAGCGTGTCGAGCGCCTTGATCAGGTGCCACGCCGGGCTGTCCACCATCGCCTTGAGCGACGAGTGGATGTCCTTCGCCGGCCCGCGCCCCCACTTCTCGCCGCTCGAGACCAGCTCGAGCTCGACCACGCCCTTGGCGCCGAGGCTCACCGTGACGACGCCGTCGGGATCCTGCGACGCCGAGGGCATGAACACGCCGACGCAGCGGCGCAGCGCTGCCTCGACCTCGCGGCCGATGGACGATCTGCCCGATGTGCGGCGAGCCGATCTCCTCCTCGCCCTCGGCGACCAGCACGAGGTTGACCGGCAGCTTGCGTTGCGCGCCGCGGATGCGCGTGCAGCGCGGCGAGGAACGCCGCCTCGGGCCCTTCTGGTTCACCGCGCCGCGGCCGACGCATCACCTTGCCGAAGCCCGGCTTGTCCACGATCCGCGCCTCGAGCGGCGGCGACGTCCACTCGGCGGGATCGAACTGCTTGACGTCGTACATGAAGTAGAGGCCCACCGTCTTCGTCGCGCCCGGCGTCGAGCGTGGCGAAGACGCCCGGCTTGCCGTCGGTCGGCACGATCGTCACCTTCTGGAAGCCGGCGTCCGCGCACGAGCTGCGCCATGCGCTCGGCGCCCTGCGGCCGAGTTCAGGCTCTCGGCGGCGATCGACGGCAGCGCGATCCAGTCCTGGAGCCGCTTCACCGCCTCGTCGTGCTTCGCGCCGCGATCTGGCGGCGGACGTCGGCGTGAGGGATCGGTCGCGGCGCGGGCGTCGTGGTAGATCGGCAAAGGCAATCGCCAGAACGAGCGCAAGCTGATGATGGAGGTTCTCGTGCTGCGGTCGGGTCGGGCCAGCGAGTTTCTCCACGGGTCGAGACGGTGGGACCGCGGTCACATCCGGACGTGATCGACGAGCGTGCGCGAAGACGAGCGGCAGGAATCTACGCCGGTCCGATCTCCCGATCCAGATCCGGTTCCGCGGCGGTCGTCTCGGATCAGCGGACGCGCACCAGGCGCCGGACCGCGCTCTCCCCGCCCGGCCTCGAGCCGGCCGAGTAAAGCCCGGCCGTGGTCGCCGTGCCGGCGTCGTCGCGGCCGTCCCACTCGACCGCGTGGCGACCCGCCTCCTGCACCGCGCGCCGGACTCGAGCGAGCGCACAAGACGGCCGCTGACGTCGTAGATGCGCAGCGCGACGACGCCCGCCGCGGGAGGTCGTAGACGAGCACCGTGCGGGCCTGGAACGGGTTCGCGCATCGCCGCGCGGAGCATCACGAGCCGCGGCGGTTCGCGCCGTGGACGCCTGTGACGTTGTTCGGAGTCGTAGATGGCGCTCACGAACTCGGGGTGATCGACGAACGGGTTGCGGTTGTGCTGGTACTCGTAGATCGCGGCGTTGCGCGCCGCTCCTTCCAGCTCACGGCGTCGGCGATGCTCCACTGCGAGATACTGGTCGGCCGCCCAGGGCAGCAGCTGCGACTTGCTGGTCGCGGCGCCACCCGGCCACGCAGCGTCCTCGCCAAAGTACCGCGTCGCGACGTAGAACTGGCTGCGCGCGAGATCGCCCTTGTAGCCGTCGATCGGCTCGAAGCAGGTGCCGCTGTAGCTCCCGGCGAGACGCAGTTGCCGAGCTTGCTGCCGTTGAGCGACGTCCAGGTGGCGGTTCCGACCTGGCCGTAGGGCCAGTTGCCGCGCTCGTTGTTCACCTTGGAATCCGGTCGGATAGATGATCCAGAGGTCCGAGTACATGGGCAGGTTGCTGCCGCCGAACCACGACTGCGGGAACGAGTGCTCGCGGTTGTACGCGATGCCCTCGCTGCCGCCCGATGCCAGCGGACCGAACGTCGAACTCGTAGGGCGGAGTGCCGCCGGGAATGTCGGAGTACACGTCCCACACCTTGCCGTCCGGCCGCTTGTCGGTGTGGTGGAACGCCGTCGCGGTAAAGGAGTAGCTGAGCGCGGTGTGGCCCTCTGATGATGTGGTGCAGCGCGATCAGCAGCGCCGAGCCGCGCAGGCCGATCGCGCCGTCGTAGTAGCCCGCGGGAACCGACACGTCGACGAAGTGGAAGACGAAGGTCGCGTTGTTCGTGTAGTGCGCGGCGAGATCACCGACGCCGTTCGCCGTGAGCGTCGGTCGCCCGGCGGGATGGACCGCACGGTGATCATCACCTGCTTGGTGGCGCCGGGCTCGCGGACCGCGTCGACCGCGACGATGCCGTTGACGCTGTAGTTCCCGGCGTCTGCGACGTCGCGGAGTCGACGGGGACGCTGAAGAACACCTCGAGCGTCGAGTCGCTCGCCTGGTAGACCGACGTGATCACCGGCGCCGACGTGCTGCCGCTCGCCCGTGCCCGCGACCGTGTAGTGGAGCACCGGCGACTGGACCGTGACCGAGTCGTCTGCCGCGGTGACCTGGTAGTAGACGACCGTGCCCCCGGCCTGCGCCGGGATCGGCGATGCGGTCTGCCAGAAGTCCCCGCTCGCGCGGCGCCATGCCGATGACGTTCGGGAGCGACGAGACGCTCGCGCCCCAGGCCAGCGGAGACGGCGTCGAGCGCGCGAGCGGTGTCGACCACGCTGGCCTGCACCGTGACGCCGAGGCGTGTCGACCGGCGCCGCCGGAATGATCGAGAAGTTCGAGACCGCGGGACCCGAGGGCGCGCCGGCGCCGATCGGCGTGCCGGTCACAACCACGTTGTCGATCGAAGCCTTGGGCCGCGCGCCCGTGGAGCTGGGCGGACCGGTGCCGTTGTAGTCGTAGAAGCGAATGCGCGCCGTGGCGGAGTTCGTGAACGCCGCGGGCAGCGGAACGAGCTGAACCTGCTTCGAGAACGCGACGTTGTTCTGGAAGTCGACCACCGAGGCGTCGGTCAGCTCGGTGAACGTGACGCCGTCGGTGCTGGTGTAGACGCGCAGCGAGCCGTTGCGATTGCCGGATGGGTTGAACACGGTCGCGAAGTCGTAGCTGAGCGTTCCCGCGTTCATTCCCGTGAAGTCGAGCAGCAGGTCGATCGCGACGGCGTGGGTGTTGTCCGTGCCGTTGGTGGCGAGCAGCTGGATGTTGCCGGAGCCCTTCTGGACCCCTTCCGTCGTACCCGAAACGAACGTCGCCGTGCTCGCCGAAGTCTTGACGCCGTTGGGGATCGTCCCGCTGCTGTTGACGGGAACCGACGACCAGTACTGGGCGCCAACGCCGGAGGCGAAGCTGTTGGTCCAGTTCGTGATGTCGTCGAAGCCCTCGGCGTAGTTGCCGCTCGACATCGGGAATGGCGCCGCCGCGAATGCGTTCGAGACCAGGAGGCCGAGATGGGCGGCGAGGATCAGCAGTGGAGCGAGGAATCTCGGGAGCGCGTTGGGCAAAGCGGAGGCCTTTCAGTCGATCGGGTGCAGTTCGAGCCTCGGACGGAGGCGTTTTGGATGGATGGCGGCGACCGAAGGGCATTCCCGGAAACACCTAAGCCTACACGGGTCGCGCGCGCTTTCCAATCGGCTCCGGGGCGCTCGAGGTCGGCGCGGGCCCGGACGTGGAAGGTGTCGACGTCAGCGACCGAGGAAGTACCAGCCGACCAGACCGACGACGACCCAGAACACGAGCCCCCAGTAGAAATCGCGGACCTTGAGGGAGAAGGTCGAAGGCTCGATGGGGGAGATTCTGAACCGGCGGCGGCGAGCCAGTCGTGGTCACGAACGTGGTGAGCTTGGATCGACTGGAGTCCACCGCTCCGTGCGGACCGGGAGCAATGGAAGTGGTCGCCGACATTGCCGCCGGGAGACTGCTCTCGACGAGCCTGCGAACCTCGGGTGGCATCTCGTCGACGCTCTCGTAGGTGTGACCGCTCACGTTGAACGTCTTCCGGATGACGATGTTGCTCTGCAGGCCGGACGCGATCGGGACGCCGAAGACCCGAGTCGTGTCGCTGCTCTTGTCGCCCGCCAGGGGGCGGGACCGATCGCGCGCATGGCCTCGTCATACTGGCGGCGCACGTCGGGAGGCATCTCGTCCGGCTCTCGTAATGACGCCCGTTGACCGTGATCCGGCTGGTGCCCATGGGAGCCTCTCGATGGATGGAAAGAGATCGGCTCACCGGGTTATCGGTCCAACCAGGGTAGGCGTTGAGCGCTCGAGGCGATGAGCTTCTGGCCGCGCGTCCTGGCGCGCGGAGCTACTGCAGACGCACCACCTGCCGCGCCAGCCGCTGGCCGTGAGCGACGAGCTCGTAGTAGTACGAACCCGGCGGCATGGGCCGGCCACGTGCGTCCCGACCATCCCACGTCGCCCGATGCGGTCCCGCGGAGACCTCACCGTCGACCAGCACACGCACCCGTCTCCCCTTCGCGACCGGCTCGTTTCGTCCGTCTCACGTCACTGGCGGGCGACGTCTAGCCACGAAACCTCTTCAAGATGTCGGCGCACTCCGTGCAAGACGCAATCCGCCACCGGCACGGCGGCACGCCCCCGATCCCACGGCCCGGCAAGGAACTGTGGCCCACCCCGCCACACACCAAAAGCACGCTAAAGCAATCTGCATGATCGGCCGACACTCACTGCACGACTCGAATGGCCGTTGTCGTACCCCTGAGGACTGACCGATGCGGGTCATGCTCGTGGAAGACAACGCCGCGGATGTCAGCTTGGTGCGGGCCTGCTCGATGAAGTGGGGTCGGCGGATCTGGAACTGGTCGAGGCGGGCCTGGTGTCCGAGGCCGAGCATCTGCTGCAGTCCGAGCCCTTCGACGCGGTGCTCCTGGATCTGACGCTGCCCGATTCGCGCGGCCTCGAATCCCTGAGCCGGATCCAGCGGATCGCGCCCCACGTTCCCGTCGTCGTCCTCAGCGGCCTCACCGACGAGTCGGTCGCGCTCGAGGCGGTGAGAAACGGCGCTCAGGACTATCTCCTCAAGGGGGCTGCGACGGCACCGCGGTGACGCGCGCGGTGCGCTACTCCGCGGAGCGCAAGCGGGCGGAGCTGGAGGTGCGCCACTCGGCGCAGCACGACAGCCTCACCGGCCTGCCCAATCGCGTGCTCCTGATGGACCGGTTGGGTCAGGCGCTCGCACTGGCGCGGCGCGAACGCAAGCTGCTCGCGCTCCTGTTCATCGACCTCGACAACTTCAAGACCATCAACGACACGCGGGGGCATTCCGTCGGTGATGCGCTGCTCCGTTCGGTGGCGACGCGCCTCGCCGCGTGCGTCCGTGAGGCGACACCGTCGCGCGGATGGGCGGCGACGAGTTCACCATCGTGCTGCCCCACCTCGCCCGGGTCGAGGACATCGACCGATTCGTCGGCAAGCTGCTGGAGCGGTTCCGGCGACCTTTCCGCTCAGCGACCACGACGGAGTACACGTCGGTCAGCGTGGGGATCAGCGTGCATCCCGTCGACGGCGACACGCCGGAAGCTCTGATCGAAGCGGCCGACGCGGCCATGTACCGCGCCAAGCAGGGCGGAGGCAATGCCTACGAGTTCCACTCCACCGCCGTCATCGCTGAAGACATCCTCAGTCGCTCCCACTCGGGAATCGGCTGCGCGCCGCCCTGACCGCCGGCGAGCTGAGGCTCCACTACCAGCCCCGTGTCGACGGGCAGAGCGGCGCGATCGTCGGCATGGAGGCGCTGGTGCGCTGGAGATCATCCGACCTGGGGACTCCTGCCGCCGGCGCGGTTCATTCCGATGGCCGAGGAGATCGGGCTCATCGGTCCGATCGGTGATTGGGTTCTGCGGCGCGCGTGCGAACAGGTCCAGTTATGGAATCACGCGCGGGTCGGACCGCCGCTCCGCGTCTCGGTCAACCTGTCGAGTCGGCAGTTCGGCCAGCACAACCTGGTTCAGATGGTCGAGAGCGCGCTGCGGGAATCGGGGCTTCCCGCGCAGTGCCTGGAGCTGGAGCTCACCGAGAGCGGGATCCTGCTCGACGAGCGCGCCGCCGTGCCGGCGATTCGCGAGCTCCACGACCTCGGCGTGCGGCTCTCGGTCGACGACTTCGGGATGGGCTACTCCTCGCTGAGCCGGCTCTGCGATCTCCCGCTCGACGGTCTCAAGATCGACCGGTCGTTCGTGCAGCGGATGCACCGGCCGCGCGACGCCGCTCTGGTGGCGACGATCGTGACGATGGCCCGCAGCATGCGCATGACCGCGATCGCCGAGGGCGTGGAGACCATGGATCAGCTGCTCGCGCTGCGCCAGCTGGACTGTGACGAGATGCAGGGCTTCTATTTCAGTTGCCCGCTTGCCGTCGGACGAGTTCGCGGACTTCTCGGCGGCGCCGCACCCAGGCCGGCACGGGTGGACCAGTCGTGACCGGCCTCGGTCTGTCGATCGACGGAGCGGGTGGGATGCCGGACGATGCGGAGATCGCGCTCGCCGAGGCGACGAGAATCCCTCCACCGTCACGGACCGCGTCGACATCCTGCTGGTGGACGACAACGACGACAAGCTGACGGCCATGGAGTCCGTACTGGCCGACGAGAACGTCAACATCATCATGGCGCAGTCCGGGATGGAGGCGCTTCGGCTCCTGCCTCAAGCAGGACTTCGCGCTGGTTCTCCTCGACGTGCACATGCCCGACATGGACGGCTACGAGACCGCGTCGATGATCCGGCAGCGGCCTCGCTCGGCGCATACGCCGATCATCTTCATGACCGCCGTCGACGCTCGGGAAGTGCATGTCTCCCGTGGCTACTCGCTCGGCGCGGTGGATTACATCTTCGCGCCGGTGGCCCCGAGGTGATCCGCGCCAAGGCGGCCGTGTTCATCGACCTGTTCCGGAAGACGGAGCAGATCAAGCGCCAGTCGGAGTGGCTGCGATCCGAGGCCGAGCGCCGTGCGGCGCTGCTCGAAACCCGGCTCGAGCGACTGTTGAACCGCCTGAACGTGGGCGTCTTCCGGACCACGCTCGACGGCGCCATCGTCGAGGCCAACCCCGCGTTCCTGAACCTCCTCGGTATGAGCTCGATCGGAGACCGGCGCGTCCGCCGATCTCCATGAGGCTGCACTTCCCGCCGCAAGAGGGCCGTCGGCGCCGGGGAACGCGTCGAGGACGGCAGCGTCCAGGAGCGGGACGTCCACCTGCGTCGCGCCGACGGGACGTGGATCTGGTGCGCCCTGCAGCCGCACGGTCAGCGTGGGCGTCGACGGCGTTCTCTACGTGGACGGCCTGCTCGAGGACATCACCGAGCGCAAGCAGGCCGAGGAGGCGCTGCGCGAAAGCGAGGAGAGGTTCCGCCTCATGGCGGACATGGCCCCGGTGATGATCTGGGTGGCGGGAACCCAGGGGAACGAACCTTCGTCAATCGGCCCTGGCTCGAGTTCACGGGCGCCGATGTCGAGAGCACGCTCGGTCTCAAGTGGCTCAACTACGTTCACCACGACGACCGCGAGCGCTGCCACAATGCCTTCCGGTCCCCGATCCGGAAGGACGAATCCCGCCGGCTCGAGTATCGATTGCGCCGTCGCACCGGAGAGTACGGCTGGGTCATGGCTTCGGTGGTCCCGCGCTTCACCGAGAGCGGCCTCTTCGCCGGCTACATCGGCTCGTCCGTGGACATCACGGACCACAAGCTGGCGCAGGACGTGCTCCGCCACCAGGCGCACGAGCTCGCGCGTTCGAACGCCGACCTGCAGCAGTTCGCCTTCGTCGCCTCCCACGACCTCCAGGAGCCGCTGCGCATGGTGGCGAGCTTCACGGACCTGCTGGCGCGGCGATACCGCGGAAGGCTCGACGCGAAGGCGGACGAGTACATCAGCTTCGCCGTCGACGGCGCCAAGCGGATGCAGTGCCTGATCCACGACCTGCTCGCCTATTCGAGACTCGGGACCGACCGGCAGCGACGCGAGCCCTGTGATACCGGTGCGCTCTTCGACCGTGCGGCACGCGATTTCGACATCGCGATTCGTGAGAGCGGAGCGGAGGTCACTCGCGGCCCGCTCCCGATCGTGCCGGGGACCCGACGCAGCTCGCGCAGGTCTTCCAGAATCTGATTGGCAACGCGGTGAAGTTCCGCAGCGACGATCCACCCCGAGTGCGCGTGGAGGCCGAGTTGAAGGATGACGCGTGGCTGTTCTCCGTGCACGACAACGGGATCGGGATCGAGCGGCGGTTCGCCGAACGGGTGTTCGAGATCTTCCAGCGACTCCATCGACACGACCATTACACCGGAACGGGCATCGGCCTCGCGATCTGCAAGCGCATCGTGGAGCAACACCGGGGCAGCATCTGGGTGGAATCCGAACCCGGCCAGGGCTCGGTCTTCCGATTCACGATCGCGGCATCCTGAAGCTTGTGTTCTCCCGTCCGATAGGACGACCGTTGTCGACGTGACTCGATCAATGAAGAGGCCGACCGTGGACGTGCTCCTCGTCGAGGACAACCTCAGCGACGTCCGGCTGACCAGCGAGGCGTTCCAGGAAGTCAATGCATCGGTGCGTCTGGCCATCGCCCACGACGGCGATCACGCGCTCTCGCTGCTCCGGCAGCAGGGTCCGCACCGCGACGCGCCGCGTCCCCGACTCATCCTCCTCGACCTCAACCTGCCGCGGATGAGCGGCCACGAGGTGCTGGCGGAGATCAAGGCCGATCCCGAACTACGCTCCATCCCGGTGGTCGTGCTCACCACCTCGGATGCGGAAATCGACATGCGCAACGCGGACGGCCTCGAGGCCAGCGGCTACCTGCGCAAGCCGCTCGACTTCGCGGCGCTGGTCGAGCTGGTCCGGATGGTGGATGCGTCCTGGATCCGATCCCTCGAGCGGATGCGCCCCGATTGACGGCAATTCGTCGAATCGGTGAAATATTGTCCAGGGTCAGAATTGACTATCTTTCTCCCCCATATATCCGATACTGCCCTTGTCTTCGGTTGCCTTGTGGATGTGCCGCGCGCGTTCAGATTCCGCCAGAGACTTTCTCTGGCGGCTTTTGTTGGCCCGCCACCCCGATCAATCGGAGCATCGGTCATTCGACCGGACGCAGCCGCGACGTGATACGCGGTAATTGCGGGTCCTCGGACCCGGATACAACAGGAGTTTCAAGTGGCTCGTGGCACAGTGAAGTGGTTCAACGAAGCGAAGGGCTTTGGTTTCATTTCTCAGTCGGAGGGCGAGGACGTGTTCGTCCATTTCTCGGCTATTTCGGGCGAAGGCTTCAAGACGCTCGCCGAGGGAGAGTCGCTCGAGTTCGACGTGACGCGCGGCCCGAAGGGGCTGCAGGCGGCGAACGTTCGCAAGGCCTAGTTCGCTCGAGGTACCACATCACGCCAGAGGGCGGTGTCCGCAAGGACACCGCCCTCGGCGTTTGTACCCAGACAAGGACCGCGAATCATTGGAGCCGAACCACCGCGCGCGAGAGCGAGATGCTCAAACCGGTCACGCGCAGGAAGTAGATCCCCTGCCCCGCCGGGTGTCCGTCGCTCGAACGGCCGTCCCAGGTGAGCGCATGCTCTCCGGCGGCCAGGAGTCCGGGCTCATAGGCGCCGGATGCTCCGGCCCGCGGACATCGAAGACCTCCAGAGCGCACCGTCGTGGCGGTCGGGAGCACGAGCGCGAGCCGCACGTGATCGCGGAACGGGTTCGGCCACGCGCGGGCCATCCCTGATGCCTGGTTCTCTCCCGGCACCGAAAGGGCCAGGCCACTCCCGTTGACGTGCTGGACATAGATGTCGTTGTTGGTGCCCGCTGCGCCGGTCCTGCCAGGCAACGAATGCGCCCCCGCGCCATCGATGGCGATCGTCGGATATTGCTGGTCATCCGCCGCGGTGCACAGCGCCAGCCCATCGGGAGCCCACTGCGAGGTTCCGGTCGCGTCGATGCGCTGGACATAGATATCGTCGCCGAAAGCGAACCGGCGTCCGTCGAACCAGGTGATGATGGCGCCCGTCCCTCCGTCCGACACGATCGTGGGAGCGAGCTGGTCATCCTGGGCCGTGCACACCGGGACGCCGTTGAGGATCCACTGCGTCGCCGCCGGTGCCGTTCACTCGCTGGGCGAAGATGCCGTAGTTCGTGCCGGTGCGGAAGTCCTGCCATGTCACGGTGGCGCCGCCGGCCCCGTCCGGGATCATCGCGCACTGGTTGCCCGCGGTGCAGAGCTGGACGCCGGCATTGTTGGGCGACCACTGCTTGTCGCCGATGGCGCTCACACGCTGAACGTAGATGCCGGTGTTGCCGGAGGCCCAGGCGACGACGGCGCCTCCCGAACCATCCGTGACGATCGCGGGACGCCGGTTGTTCGAAAGGGTGCTCAGTGAGGTGATGGGCCACTGGCTCATCCCCGACGAGTTCAGTCGCTGAACGCGGCAGCCATTGGTGCCGTTGAACCAGGTGATGATCGCGCCTCCCGCGCCATCCGAGATCAGCGTCGGAAGCGTCTCGTTGTTCATGCTGGTCATCGTCAGCGCCACGCCTGTGGAACTCCACTGGATCGCTCCCGCCGCGTTCACCTTCTGAGCGTAGATGTCGGGGATCCCACCCGCGCCGTTGTCTTGACGCCAGACGACGATGGCGCCTCCCGCTCCATTGACATCTCGAACGATCGCCAGGTCACGCATCGACGAGGACGCGGTCGTGAGCTGAACGCCATCGGCCCCCATTGCGGAGCTCCCGCCGCGTTCACCCATTGCGCTCGCGGCTGGGAGCTACTGCCTCCATAGGCGAGCAAGGCGCCCCCTGCCGCGTCCGACGCGATGGCGGGAGCCACGAGTGACCCATGGGTTCACCGGGATCCCCGGTGGTCGACAGTTGCACGCCGTTCAGTGCCCACTGCGGCACTCCCAGTCGCGCTCACACGCTGCGCGAAGGTGACACCGCCCGCGGCCACCGTCGGGCGGACGATCGTGCCACGCGACAATGCACCCGCCGGCTCCGTCCGACACGACGACTGGGGCCGAGCTGATCGGCCGGCGCCGTACACACCGCGATGCCGTTGGCGTCGTCTCCGACCGCTCGATTGCCGGTGATCGCCGGTGCCGCAAGAGCTACGATGAGAATCAGGGCGCGTGCTCGGGCATTGCGGTTCACGTCCACCTCCGAGGGATAGGAGGGGTCGCCGTGCGGCCGGCACCCTTCGCAGATTTCTCGAATGCTACCGACGCCACGGAGGAGCAACAAGACTGAAGTTGGCCGCGCCGGCCTGCAGTTCGTGCTCGAATCCGTTCGGCAATTGCCGCGCACGACTGGCGGCGCTGAGTCCAACGTCACGGCCGAAACCGGAGGTCAGGTGTGCTCTTCGGAGCGGGACCCGGTGGTGATCTGCGGCGGCGGTCCGGCCGGGATGATGTGCGGGTATCTTCTCGCGCGCGCCGGCGTGCCGGTGACCGTGCTCGAGAAGCACAAGGACTTCCTGCGCGACTTCCGCGGCGACACGATCCATCCTTCGACGCTCGAACTCCTGCGCGAGCTGGGGATCCTCGAGGAGTTCCTCGCGCGCCCCATCAGGAAGTGCGCTACGCCGAGGGCGAGGTGGGAGACGCGCGGATTCGCCTCGCCGACTTCACCCATCTGCCCACCCACTGCAAGTTCATCGCGTTCATGCCGCAGTGGGATTTCCTCGACTTCCTCGCCGAGCAGGCGCGGCAATGCCAGCGTTCACGTTACGCCTGGAAACGGAGGCCCTGCGTGTCGTTCGCGTGAGCGATCAGCGTCACCGGCGTCGAGGTTCGATCCTCGTCCGGCGAAGAACGACTCCACGCTCGCCTGGTGATCGCCGCGGATGGAAGAGAATCGGCGCTGCGACATGGCATGGGACTCGAGGTCGTGGACCTCGGCGCCCCCATGGACGTGCTGTGGTTCAAGCTGGATTTCCTGCCCGGCGACTCCCCCGCCGTCCTCGGCCGCATCATGCGGGGCCAGGTCCTCGTGAGGCTCTATCGAGGGCAGAAGCTACTGGCAGTGCGCACTCATCATCCGCAAGGGAACCTTCGAGGCCGTGCAACGCGATGGGCCTCGACGCGTTCAGGCGGCGCGTGGCCTCGCCTCGCCCGACGCGACACCGCCCGCGAGATCGAGAGCTGGGACGATGTGAAGCTCCTCACGGTAAAGGTGGATCGGTTGGCGACACTGGGCCGCGCCCGGCATCCTCTTCATCGGCGACGCGGCGCACGCGATGTCGCCGATCGGAGGCGTCGGCATCAACCTCGCGATCCAGGACGCCGTCGCGACCGCGAATCTGCTGGCGGGTCCGCTGCGATCGCGTCCGCCCTCGCTCGCCGAGCTCCGCCGCGTGCAACGGCGCCGCGGGTTCCCCACCTGGGCAACGCAATCACTGCAGCTCTTCATTCAGGATCGGGCGATCGATCCCGTGCTGGCGAGCAGGGCCACACCGGCCGTTCCCTGGATCGTGGCCCTCCTGCAGCGCCTTCCCGTTCTTCAGCGAATCCCGGCGCGCGTGATCGGCGTGGGCTTCCGGGCCGAGCACGTGCGCACGGCTCCTGGATCGTAGCCCGGCGAGACCTTCGAACACTCGCGGCCGACATTCGCCGCCTCGCTGGCCACTGGCCGGCGTTATCGACGTGCGAGCCCGACAGGGTAGCGGTTGCCGCAGTTCGTCATTGAGGTGTCGGCCGCCGCCTGGTCCAGCAGCGGCAGGTGTCGCGCCGCGAGATCCTGCTTGGCGCGATTGCGCCGGTGGTGGCGAACGATGTCTCGACGATCACCGCCGGAACAAACAGCGCGAGGATCGGGATGACCAGCGCCCCACCGGTCGCCAGGGCGCCGAGCACGATCAGCAGCAGCCCGCCGATCAGGATCAGCCGCTGGGGCCACGGCAGCTCCCGTTCCAGCCGACGGAGCGACCGGTCCTGCCAGAGCACGCTCCGGAGCGTGTGGTTGCGGAAGCAGGATGTCGAGCGTGCGCGTCTGTCCACCCGCCACGCGCGGGTCACCGAGACGATGTGTCCGTCGCGTACCGGGAAGTTGACGTTGGCGCCCTCGAACGGCACCTCGCGCCCGTCGGCGCACGTGATGATGAAGCTCGCGCGACGGGTGGTGGGATGCGTGGTCCTCACTGGCGAGTCCCCGCCCGCGCCGCTCACGTGGGTGCGCGCACCTGGGACGCGCGGGATCTCGCCGGTGAACGACCTCAGCTCGTACCGGTGCTGGTTCGTGTGCAGCAGGGCGGGGTTCGACGGGTCGAGCTGCAGCCGCCCGCGAATGACGACCGCGGTAGAGCAGGCCCCAGAACACGGTGAGGATGAGGCTGCCGCGCGCCAGCGAGTCGGCGACGAGCTCGAACGTGCCGGCGATGCCGGTGTCGCTGAGCGAGATGATGGTCCACCGAGCCGGCCATTCCGGAAGCCTTCGCATGGCATCCTCCACGTGAGCGTCGAGTGGGCGTCGGATTCGTCCCACCGACCGTTGCGTGGAAGCCCGGGCAAAACCCTCATCGCACCAGGCCGGCCTGGGGACATGATGCCGCGAGCCCCGCCGGGGAGGCGGGGCTCGCGAAGACATCCGAGTCGGGCCCGGCTGCGGCGGGACCGGCGACTATCGAACCACGACGACGCACGTGGTCCCGATGCGGCGCCCGGATTCGAGCCGCGCGAAGTAGCAGCCGGCCGGGAGATTCCCAGGCTCGAACGAGAATTCGTGGCGACCCGGCGAGAGCCACGCGTGATCCGCCAGGTTCGCCACTTGGCGTCCGGCGGCGTCGAAGACCGAGAGCGTCACGATCCCGCCCTCGGCGAGCGCGAAGCCGAGCCGGGCGTGCGCGCGCGCCGGGTTGGGAAAGCTGGCGAGCGCGATCTGCGGCATCGAGCGACCGGCCGGCACGGCGAGCGCGTCCTGCGGGAGGATGAGCCCGACCAGGCAGTACTCGGTGAGCGTGCCGGCGGTGACGAACTGTCCGCCCGCGTAGACATGATTCGCATGAGTCTCGATGGCGTACACCCTCGCGCCGAGATTGGGATCCCAGCCGTTCACCGCGAATCCATCGGCGTCGAGCGCGGCCAGGAAGTGGCGCGTCTGGTTGCCGATGAAGGTGAAATCGCCGCCCGCGTAGACCCGGCCGGCGTCGGCGGCCAGCGCGTACACCACCTGATCGGCCTCGGGCTTCCACAGCGTGGCCTTGCCGGTTACGGGGTTGAGCGCCGCGAGGTGGCTGCGGGCGCTGTCGCCGATCGCGGTGGAACCAGCCTCCGGCGTAGATGTGTGTGGCATCGTCGGCCGGGGCCTGGACCGTGTTGTTCGCGCTCGGATCCCAGCCGGTGGCCAGTCCGTCGCCGAGACCGATCGCCGCGATGCGGAGGCGCGGAGTGACGCCGATGTTGCCGAAGCTTCCGCCCGCGTACAGCAGGCCGCCGCGCAGCAGGATCGCGGTCACCGCGCCGTCGGCGTTGGGATTCCATGCGCTCGCGAAGCCGTTGACGAGATCCACCTCGGCGAGCCGGCGCCGCACGACGCTGACGTTGACGGTCAGGAAATTGCCCGCCAGATAGAGCGAGGAATTGCCGAGCGCGATCGCGTTCACGACCGAGCTGGGATTGGGATTCCAGACCGTCGCCAGCCCGGAAGCGCTGTCGATCGCCGCCAAGAAATTTGCGGGCCTGCCCGCCGGCGTTGCCGAAGTTGCCGCCGACGTACACCACTCCGTTGCGCTCGACGATCGTGTTGACCGGGCCGTCCACGTTGGGATTCCAGTCGGTCAGCGCACCGGTCGTGGCGTCGATGGCCGCGAGACGATTGCGCGTCCGCCCACCGATCGTGTTGAAGAGTCCGCCGGCGTAGACCCGGGTCCCGGTCGCGGCCAGCGTGTAGATCGGACCGCCGACCGCGTTCGGATCCCACGCGGTGGGCGCGCCGGTGGTGAGATCGACCTCGGCCAGGTGGTTCCGCGTCTGCCCCGAGACCTGGATGAAGTTCCCACCGATGAACAGCGTCGTCCCGTTCGGGATCATGGCGTAGACGTCGCTCGTCGGGTTCGGATTCCACGGGTCGGCCAGGTTGCTGGCCGGGTCGAGCGCGGCCAGGCGGTTGAGCGTTCGTCCTCCGATGGTCGTGAACTGGCCGCCGGCGTAGACCCGGCCGCCGACCAGCGCGAGCGCCCAGACGGTGGCGCTCGCGCCGGGATTCCACGCGGTGGTCGCCCCGCTCGCCAGATCGATCGCTCCGATGTGAAGGCGCGACGAATCGCCCATCGCCGTGAACTGGCCGCCCAGGTAGAGCGTGCCTCCGCTGATCGCCATCGCCCGAACCAGGGAGTTGGCGCTCGCGCTCCAGCTCATAGGCAGGCCGGTGGCGACGTCGAGCGCGGCCACGCAGCTGTGCGCGACGTTGTTCACCTTGGCGAACAGGCCGCCGATGTAGAGCGTCGAGCCGACCCGGTCCATGCAGAAGACGGCGTTGTCCGCGTTCGGGTTCCAGGCCGGGTCCGCGAGTCCGGTCGAGGCGTCGAGCGCCGCGACGTTCGCACGGTTCTGGCCGCCGACGCTCGAGAACGTGCCGCCCACGTAGACGGTGCTGCCGCTGACCAGAAGGGAGCGGATCGTCGAGCCCACGCTGGGGTTGGGATTCCAGTCCGAGACGGTGCCGTCGGCGAGCACGTGCGCGAGGTTCCGGCGGGTCACGCTACCGACCTGGGTGAAGCTGCCGCCGACGAACCAGCCGCCGGCGCCGTCCGGAGCCGACGCGTAGACGGTCCCACTGGTGCGCGGGAAGGGTCCGACGGGGACGCCAGTGGCCCTCACCAGAACCGCACCCGACCCCGACTGGGCGTAGACGGACGTGAACGCTCCGCCCAGATAGATCGTGTTGCCGGCGCGGCAGACCGCGCTGACGGTGTTGCTCGGCATCCACATCGTGGTGTCGACGACCGTCGGAAGCGGGCCCGCCTCGCTGGCGTGTGCGCCGAGGAGCGCGAGGGTGAACGCGGAGCCGATTGCCACCGCGAGCGATCGGCCGCGGGCGAACGGACGGGCGCGGGAATGGCGACGAGGTGTGGCGGCGAGCGACGGGGTCATGACGACCTCCTTGGATGATCGGGGTGGGCGGCGGATCCGCCCTCACCATCCAGTGCGTGCTTCGGTCGCCAAACCCCTCATCGTGACGCGGGCGCGCCCGGGGTGCGGGTGGAATCGACCTGCTCGGCGCGGGATGCGCGCGGCGTCGGCAGGGCGGCCGAGCGCCTGGTACTCGGTGATCAGATCGGTGCGCACCTTGGCGAGCCATGACACGGGCGGCGTCTCCTGCTGCTTCAGGGATCTCGTGGCCAGCGCGGCTCTCGCGCTCGGCCTCGGCCATCCGCGACTGGAGCAGCAGCGCGCGCCCCAGCCGCCAGTGGGCGATGCCGATGAAGAGGTGGTTCGCCGGGAGCGTCTCGCCGTAGCGGACCAGCGCCTCGCGGAAGCATCGCTCGGCGTCGGCGTAGCGCTTCCACTCGACGTAGAGCGTGCCCAGGTTCCCGAGGGCGATGCCGATGTTCTGGTGATGGTTCGTGATAGGCCGCCCGGACGATGCGGAGCTCGCGCTGGTATCCGGCCTCGGCTTCGGCGAACCGTCCCTCCCTTTCGTCGAGCCACGCGTTCTCGTCGAGCAGGGTCGCCACGCTCAGGTGGTCGGGGCCATCAGAGACGCTGGCGGATCGCCAGCGCCTGCCGCAGCGGCTCGCGCGCTTCGGCCAGGCGGTTCTGCTCGACCAGGATCGACCCGAGAGCGCCGAGCATCGCGGCGGTCTCGTAGTGCTCCTCCCGTACCAGCCGCGATAGATCGCCAGTGCCTCGCGGAAGTAGCGCTCGGCCTCGGCAGGGTGCCCCCAATCGCGCTGCGCGTAGCCGAGGTTGGCGAGATCGGAGGCGACGTTGGGATGTCGCGCGCCGTGGAGCCTGCGGTCGATCGCCAGGACCGCGCGATTGAGCGAGTCCGCCACTTCGTAGTGACCGGCGTAGAAGTGTGCGTTGGCCAGCTCGCTGAGCGTCAACACGTGCGCGCTGGAATCGGTGCGCCCGACGGTCTCGAGCTCCACCGCCTCGGCGAGAGCGTCACGATCGCTTGCTCGGCGTCGCCGCGGCTCTCGAGCACGACGCCGAGCGCGTAGAGCCCGCCGGCGACCGTGGCCGGATCGCCGCGCTGTCGCCGGCGTGCGAGCGCCAGACCCTCGCCAGTACCAGCCGCTCGCCCTCGTCGATGCGTGACTGCCGGACGCGCAGGGCCCGAGCTCGAACAGGCCTGCGGGCGACATCGGAACGTTCCGCGCCGAAGCCGGGCGCGGCGGCACTTCGCCACAGCATCAAGGCTGCGGCTTGCTCAGCGGCGATCAGGTCCAGCGCGGGTCCGGGCATCTGTCTCCGGC
>ERZ1370068.2902-contig-2031_pt1 | contig 46697 bp, 73 predicted proteins | sample MGYA00561227_ERZ1370068 | MGnify/ENA primary metagenome ERZ1370068 (study PRJEB38410, sample SAMEA6850437) | metagenome | study: Metagenomic assessment of the ecological functions of the soil: analysis of the soil microbiota associated with the... | reverse complement strand
TCACCAAGGAGCTGATCGAGATCATCTCCGGCGCCGAGGCGTTGTAACGGGAATTTGACGAATATGGCGAGCAACAGCATCGGCACGATCACCCAGGTCATCGGCGCGGTCGTCGACGTCCGCTTCGACGGCGAACTGCCGGAGATCCTGACCGCGCTGCACATCGACCATGGCGACCAGACCTCTGGTCCTCGAGGTGGCGCAGCAGCTCGGCGAGAACACCGTGCGCACGGTTGCGATGGACACCACCGACGGGCTGGTGCGCGGCACCGCAGGTCGTCGACACCGGCGGCCCGATCATGATGCCGGTCGGTCCCGAGACCTTGGGCCGCATCCTCAACGTCGATCGGCGAGCCGGTGGACGAACGCGGCCCGGTGCAGCACCAACCGCCGCTTGCCGATCCACAGGCCGGCGCCCGAATTCATCGACCAGTCGACCGAGGCCGAGATCCTGGTCACCGGCATCAAGGTCATCGATCTGCTGACGCCTTACGCCAAGGGCGGCAAGATCGGGCTGTTCGGCGGCGCCGGCGTCGGCAAGACCGTGATCATCATGGAGCTGATCAACAACATCGCCAAGGCGCATGGCGGCTATTCGGTGTTCGCCGGCGTCGGCGAGCGCACCCGCGAGGGCAACGACCTCTATCACGAGATGATGGAATCGGGGGTCATCAACATCGACGGACCGGGCTCCAAGGCGGCGCTCGTCTATGGCCAGATGAACGAGCCGCCGGGCGCGCGCGCCCGCGTCGGCCTGTCCGGGCTGACGCTCGCCGAATATTTCCGCGACGAGGAAGGCCAGGACGTGCTGTTCTTCGTCGACAACATCTTCCGCTTCACGCAGGCGGGCTCCGAGGTGTCGGCGCTGCTCGGCCGCATCCCGTCGGCGGTCGGCTACCAGCCGACCCTGGCGACCGATATGGGCACCCTGCAGGAGCGCATCACCACGCACCAAGAAGGGCTCGATCACCTCGGTGCAGGCGATCTACGTGCCGGCCGACGATCTTGACCGACCCGGCGCCGGCCACCTCCTTCGCCCATCTCGACGCGACCACGGTGCTGTCGCGGCAGATCGCCGAGCTCGGCATCTATCCGGCGGTCGACCCGCTCGACTCGACCTCGCGCATGCTCGACCCGCGGATCGTCGGCGACGAGCACTACCAGGTGGCGCGCGATGTGCAGCGGGTGCTGCAGACCTACAAGTCGCTGCAGGACATCATCGCGATCCTGGGCATGGACGAGCTGTCCGAAGAGGACCGGCTGACCGTCGCGCGGGCCCGCAAGATCCAGCGCTTCCTGTCGCAGCCCTTCTTTGTCGCCGAGGTGTTCACCGGCACGCCCGGGCGCGCTTGGTCAACCTCGAGGACACGATCAAGGGCTTCAAGGGCATCGTCGCCGGCGATTACGACGACCTGCCGGAAAGCTCGCCTTCTACATGGTCGGCACGATCGAAGAAGCGGTCGCCGAAGGCGCACAAGATGGCGGCCGAGGCGGCCTGAGGCTGGGCGGTAGCCGATGCCGAGCGCCTGGAATTCGAGCTGGTCACGCCGGAGCGCCTGCTTGCTCTCGGACCGATGGTCGAGATGGTGGTGGTGCCCGGCACCGAGGGAAATTTCGGCGTGCTGCCGGGGCACGCGCCGCTGATCTCGACGATCCGGCCGGGAATGATCGAGATCTATCGAGGGCGCAGAGCGTCACGCGAGCGGATCTTTGTCGTCAGCGGCATCGCCGAGGTGACGCCGGAGCGCTGCACCGTGCTCGCCGATGAAGCGATGCCTTGCCCGATACGCTCGACCGCGCTGCGATCGAGAGCCGAATCTGCGGATCGTCGAGGGCAATCTGCCGAGCCTGCGCGAGCAGGTCGGCCGCGCCGCCGATACCGATCGCGAACGCCTCCTGATCGAGCTCCACCGCCTCGAACGCGACCAGGCCGTTCTTCTGGCAAAGCTGCAGGCGCTCGGCGAAATCGGCGCGCTGAGCCTTCCCGTTGTCCCGGCGCAGGCTGGGACCCACCTGTTAATCTCAGCGCTCTGCGCTGCCGCCCAGCCTAGCCGGCGCACGGCAATGCTGCGTCCGGCGGCCGGGGCACGACAGAAGCAGGAGGCGCATATGCTGTCGAGCGCTCCCCAGCAGCAGAGATTGGCGCGGCGGACGCTCGCGCTGGTGCTCGCCGGCGGCCGCGGCAGTCGATTGAAGCAATTGACCGACCGGCGCGCCAAGCCCGCGGTGTTCTTCGGCGGCAAGTTCCGCATTATCGACTTCGCGCTTGTCGAACTGCCTCAATTCGAGCGTCCGGCGGATCTGCGGTCTTGACGCCAGTACAAGGCGCACAGCCTGTTGCGCCACCTGCAGATGGGCTGGTCGTTTCTGCGCCCGGAGATGAACGAGTTCCTCGACCTGCTGCCGGCGCAGCAGCGGCTCGACGAGGCGACCTGGTATCGCGGCACGGCCGACGCGGTTTACCAGAATTTCGACATCTTCCGGGCGGCGCGACCGGAATACTTCATCGTGCTGGCGGGCGACCACATCTACAAGATGGATTACTCGAACATGCTGCAAGATCACGTCGACAAGGGCGCCGATTGCACGGTCGCCTGCGTCGAGGTGCCGCTCGACGAGGCCTCGGATTTCGGCGTCATGGCGGTCGACGAGTCGATGAGCATCGTCGATTTTCTCGAAAAGCCGAAAATCCCGCCGGCGATGGCCGGCAAGCCCGGCCGCGCGCTCGCCAGCATGGGCGTCTACGTCTTTTCGGCCGAGTTTCTTTATGCCGAGCTCGAGCGCGATCACCGGGACCGCAACCTCGAGCCACGATTTCGGCAAGGACGTGATCCCGCACCTCGTGAGCCGCGGCCTCGCCGTCGCCCACTCGTTCGAGGAGAGCTGCGTCAAGACCACGCCCGAGGCCGAGGCCTATTGGCGCGACGTCGGCACGATCGACGCCTATTGGTCGGCCAATATCGATCTGGTCATGCCGGTGCCGCTCGCTCGACATCTACGATCCGCAACTGGCCGATCTGGACCTATCAGCAGCAGTTGCCGCCGGCGAAGTTCGTGTTCGACGATGACGACCGGCGCGGCATGGCGGTCGATTCGATGGTCTCGGGCGGCTGCATCATTTCGGGCGCCACGGTCGGGCGCTCGCTGCTGTTTTCGAATTGCCGCATCAACTCGCATGCCCGAACCTGCGGGGCGGTGCTGCTGCCCGATGTCGAGGTCGGCCGCCGCGCGCGGCTCAACAAAGTCGTCGTCGACCGCGGCTGCCATATCCCGGAGGATCTCGTGATCGGCGAAGATCCGGAACTCGACGCCAGGCGCTTCTACCGCAGCGACAGGGCGTCGTCCTCGTCAACGCCGACATGCTGGCTGCCCTGGCTGGATAACCCGACGCTCATTCTCCTCGGCGGTGAACACGCCGTCCCAGTTGGCCGGCGGGGCCTCGATCTGGAACTGGGCGATGCGCCGTCGGTAGAGATCGTAGACGGGTGCGAGGAAACGAGCCGCGGCGAGCCGGCCGTCGTCGAGCAGGCGCAGCGCCGACGCCCAATCCTGCCGACGGTAGGCGCCCAGCAGCGCGGAATGCTGGCTGATGAACTGCTCCTCGGCAATCTGCTCCGGCGGCAGCGTGTAGATGTGGCCGGCTTCGCTCTTGCCCTTGACCGCTACGAGATCGACTTCGATCAACGCCGGATCGCCGAGGCGTTGAGCCGTCTCTTCGCCGATCACCAGATCGATGCCGTAGACCTTGCCGAGGCCTTCCAGCCGCGAGGCGAGGTTCACCGGATCGCCGAGCAGCGAGTAGTCGAAATGCTGCTGCGAGCCGAAATTGCCGACGACGCATTCCCCGGTGTTGATCCCAAGGCCGATGCGCACCGGGAGGAAGACCTGGTAGGCCGGCTCCGGCCTGCCAGAGGCGGTTGAGCTCGACGAGCTTGCGACGCATCGCCTGGGCCGCCTGCACGGCGTGCTCGACATGGTCGGGATCGTCGAGCGGCGCATTCCAGAACGCCATGATGCAGTCGCCGATATACTTGTCGATCGTCCCCTGTCGCTCGGTGATGATCTCGGTCATCGGCGTCAGAAAACTGTTCATGAACTGGGTCAGGCGCACCGCATCGAGCTTCTCCGAAAGGCTGGTAAACCCGCGGATGTCGCAGAACATGATCGTCATGGTGCGCGCCTCGCCGCCGAGCTTGAGCTTTTCGGGATGGGCGGCGAGCTCGGCGACAAAGTGCGGCGACATATAGTGCGAGAAGGCACCTCGGATTTCGCGCTGTTGCGCCTCGGTCCGCAGATAGCCGAGCAGTGAGCCCACGAGGTAGACGAGCGTGATCACCGCCCACGGATAGACCGGGTCGATCAGCAGCTGGGCGTGCTTGAAGGCGAGCCAGGACGTCCCGAACGCGACGACTACCGAGGCGCCGCCGAGCAGCGCGCTCGGCATGGCGCCGATACGCGGCAAGCCGAGGATCAGAGCGATCCCGACGAGCAGCGTGAACAGGAGTTCGGCTCCGACCGCCCAATCGGGCCGAACGAGAAACGCCCCCTGCAGGATCTCCTCGAGCAGCTGGGCGTGGATCTCCACCCCAGGGACGTCGGGTGCGATCGGGGTGGCCTGGAGATCGTTGACGACCCCTGCGGCCGAGGTGCCGACCAGCACGATGTGATCGGCGAACCGAGCGCCGGATCGAAATTTCCGGCCAGGACATCGGCGGCGGGCACGAAACGGTCGCGCCGCGGCACCGCGTAATGGCAGCCACACCCGACCGGCGGCATCGGTCGGTATCGCCAGCTCGTCCGATGCGGATTGCCGTCAAGCCCGGTCTTCTCGCCGAAGCTCTTCTCGGCATTGGCCCCGGCCGCGCGGCCGAGATAGCTGCGCGCGCCGAGCGCGAGCCGCAGCGTCTCGGCGGCGAGCGAGGGATAGGGCTTGTCGCCGAGCCGCAGCACGAGCGGGACCCGGCGAACCACATGATCCCAGTCGACCGATTGGTTGAGGAAGCCATTTCCTGCCGCCGCGTCCTCCAACCCCGGCAAGTTGGCGACCGCCGCTGGAAACCTGTCGACATGGCCGAGCGGATCGTCGCCGACAAACGCAAACCCGGCCTTCGACGCCGGCGGCCGGGCGTCGCCGTGGTCGGTCAGGATAAAGCCGGTGACAACCGGCAGCGCGCCGATGGCTTCGGCCAGCCGCCGGTCGGGATCAGGCACCGCGGCCAGAAGCTTCTCGGCCTCTGCTGCGCCAACTCCGTTCTGCGCGAGCAAAGGCAGCAGCGATTTGGGCGATGTCCGGTCCGGCTCGGCGAAGTCGATGTCAAAGGCGACGACGGCTGCGCCGGCTTCGCGCAGCCGGTCGACGAGTTGTGCGACGACGCTGCGCGGCCAGGGCCATTGGCCGAGCTTGTTGAGGCTCTTGTCGTCGATATCGACGATGCGGATCGGCGCGTCCCCGACTGGCGCGGCGCCGCCTTCTGGTAAAGATCGAAGCAGAACAGCGAGAGCCGCTCGAGCTGATCGGAGGCGGCGATCCGGGCACCGAGCGCGATCACCAGGCAGTGCCAGCGGCAGTAGATAGATCAGGCCGCGGCGAAGGGTGGGAGGAACGCTCATTAATGAATAATGCTCTAATCTGCCGACAATTATCGCTGAATTCGATCTATTTTTCCAGAGATCCCGGGCTCTAGAGTTGCATCAGGTCAAATCGCCATCGATCCGACCCGACCTTGAGCTCGCGGATAAGTTGGGTAACCTGATTCTCGGTCGCCACTTATACAGCAGATCTGCAGCAAAATTTCTGCTTACGGTTGAATAGCCTCCATCACTCTGTCATTGCGAGGCGCATCGCGCGACGAAAGCAATCTCATGCAGCTCCCCGACCCTACGGCCACGAGATTGCTTCGCCGTGCTCGCAGTGACCGCTTTTTCCGGCCCTTCGCCCTTGCTGAGCCAGTGCCGTTATCGGTCGGGAATTCTGAGTTATTTATATGGCAATTTCTGGATGGTGATGCGCAAGGCGGGAGCTGCGCGCCCGTCCGGCTTGCTGCAACATCGCAAAGCGGCGAGTGTTTCTGTCGAGACTGGAGGCGGAATGGCATCGGATCAGACTGCGCCGACGAGCGCCGGATCGGGGAGCGGGATCAAGGCAAAGAGGTTGTCGCCCCTGGGAAAGGCGGCGGCACTCGCCGCGGAGATGGTCGATGCGGCCGAGCGCGCTGAGGCCGCGCGACATCGTCGGCAAATTTTACGAGCACGTGCCGCCCGGCGACATCGTCGGGCGCAGTCCGCGTCGACCTCTGCGGCGCGGCACTTTCGTTGTGGCGCTTTGCCGAGCGGCGGCGGCCCGGGCCAGGCGAAGATTCGCGTTCACAACCCCGACCCGTTGGCAGATGGCTGGTCGTCGCCGCACACGATCGTCGAGATCGTCAACGACGACATGCCGTTCCTCGTCGATTCCGTCAGCCTGGCGATCAACGGCAGCGGCCGCGTCGTCCACCTCGTCATTCACCCGATCATGACGGTCGCGCGCGACCCGCAAGGGCGGCTGCTCGAGGTTCGCGATCCGGAAGCGGCGGGGCATCGCGAGTCCTGGATGCACGTCGAGATCACCCGCTCATCGGATCGCGACGACCTCGCACGACTGGCGCCAGACATTGTCGGGAGTCCTCGCCGACGTCCGCGTCGCGGTCGAGGATTGGCTGCCGATGCGCGAGCGCCTGAAGCAGCTCGTCGACGAGCTGTCGCGCCCGCCTTCGCCGCCGGTGCCGCCGACGGAACTCGCCGAGGTCGAGGATTTCCTGCGCTGGCTCGACGACGACAATTTCACCTTTCTCGGCTATCGCGAGTACCTGTTCGACAGGTGCGGCCGAACCGGCCCACGGACCGCTCGGGATCCTGCGTGATGAAGCTCACCCGGTGTTCGGAGGTCTTCGCGATCTGTCGGCGCTGCCCCCGACGTTCAGAACTTCCTGCGCCGCCGGGAGCTCCTGGTAATCACCAAATCGAACCGCCGCGCCACCGTTCATCGAACGGCGCCGATGGATGCGATCGGGCTGCGCCGCTTTGCCGCGAGCGGCGAGGTGGTCGGCATCCACCTGTTTCTCGGGCTGTTCACCTCGCTCGCCTACAGCCGCAGCCCGCACTCGATCCCGCTGCTGCGGCTCAAGGTCCGGCGCATCGTCGAGCGCGCCGGGCTGGCGCCGGCAAGCCATGACGGCAAGGCGCTGCTGCACATTCTGGACACCTTGCCGCGCGACGAGCTGCTCCAAACCGATGAAGACCAGCTGTTCGAGACAGTCATCGGGATCCTCAATCTTGGGGAAAGACAGCGCATCGCGCTGTTCGTCCGCCGCGACCCGCTCGAACGCTTCGTCTCCTGCCTCGTCTATGTGCCGCGCGAGCGCTACGACGCGGCACTCCGCGAGCGCTTCGCCGCAATCCTCGCGGAGGCGTTCGCCGGTGAGCTGTCGACGTTCTACACCCACCTCGACGATCTGCCGCTGGCGCGCATCCAGTTCATCATCCGCACCACCCGCGGCAAGGTACCCGCGGTCGACGATGCGGCGCTCGAAAAGCGGCTTGCCGAGGCGGGGCGCAGCTGGTCGGACCGGCTCGAGGAAGCGGCGACGGCAGCGCTCGGCGAGGAGGAAGCGCATGCCCGGCTGCGCCGGGTATCGTCCTTTCCGATCGGCTACCAGTCGCGTACCGATGCCGGCCAGGCGGTCGCCGATCTGCGCCGGATCGACGCGGTGCTGGCCGGTTCGCCGCTCGAAGTGTCGCTGCATTCCGAAGGCCGACGGCGAGTTGCCCGGATTGCGCATTTACCGCGCCAGAGATCCGGTCGTGCTCTCCGACGTACTTCCGATCCTCGAGAACCTCGGTCTGCGGGTTGTCGCCGAGGAGCCGTTCTGCATCGAGCACGCCGGACGACGTCGCGGTGTGGATCCACGAATTCCAGCTCGCCGGAGCTGGCGCTGCTGACCACGGTCTCGCCGCGATCGCCGCCCGGTTCGAGGAGGCGGTCGTCGCGGTGTGGACCGGCCGGGTGGAGAACGACGGGTTCAACCGCCTCGTTCTCGCCGCCGGCCTGTCGGCCCGCCAGATCAGCGTGCTGCGGCTCTACGCCAAGGTCTTGCGCCAGATCGGGACCGCATTCAGCCAAGCCTATATGGAGGACGCGCTCGGCGGGCATCCGGAGATCGCCCGCCGCCTCGTGCGGCTGTTCGAGATCCGCTTCGATCCCGACCGCAGGGCTGATCCCTCGCTCTCCGCGATGGCCGAGGTTCAGGCGATCGATCACGCCCTCGACGCGGTCGAGAGCCTCGACCAGGACCAGATCCTGCGCAGCTTTCTGACCCTGGTCCTGCGCACCGTGCGCACCAACTACTACCAGCGGCTGCCTTCCGGCGCGGCCAAGCCTTATCTCGCCGTCAAGCTCGCCAGCAGCGAGATCGATTTGATGCCGCGGCCGCGGCCGCTGTTCGAGATCTACGTCTACAGCCCGCGCGTCGAGGGGTGCACATGCGCGCCGGTAAAGTCGCCCGCGGCGGCATCCGCTGGTCCGACCGCAAGGAGGATTTCCGCACCGAGATCCTCGGGCTGATGAAGGCGCAGACGGTCAAGAATGCGGTGATCGTGCCGGTCGGATCGAAGGGCGGGTTCGTCGTCAAGCAGCCGCCCGCTTCATCCCGACGAGCTGCGGCGCCGAAGGGATCGAATGCTACCGGACGCTGATCCGCGGTCTGCTCGACCTCACCGACAACATCCGTGCCGAGGCCGCGGCAGAACACCGGATCGATGCCGCCGCCTCAGGTCGTCCGCTATGACGGCGATGACCCCTATCTCGTGGTCGCCGCCGACAAGGGCACCGCTGACGTTCTCCGATTTCGCCAACGCGATCTCGGCCGAATACGGATTCTGGCTCGGCGACGCATTCGCTTCCGGCGGCTCGGTCGGGCTACGACCACAAGGCAATGGGCATCACCTCGCGGGGCGCCTGGGAGCTCGTCAAGCGCCACTTCCGCGAACTCGGGCACCGACATCCAGAGCGGCCGACTTCACCGTGGTCGGCGTCGGCGACATGTCGGGCGATGTGTTCGGCAACGGCATGCTGCAATCGCGCCATATCCGCCTGCTCGGCGCCTTCAATCACCGGCACATCTTCATCGATCCCGAGCCCGACCCGGTCGAGGAGCTACGCCGAGCGCAAGCGCCTGTTCGAATTGCCGCGCTCGAGCTGGGCCGATTATGACCCGCGGCTGATCTCGCCGGGCGGCGGCGTCTTCGAGCGGAGCGCGAAATCGATCCCGATCAGCGCCGAGATGAAGCGCGCCTTCAGCATCGCCGAGGATCACCTGACCCCGGCCGAGCTGATCCGGCGCCTGCTGACCGCACAAGTCGACTCTGTTGTTCTTTGGCGGCATCGGCACGCTTCGTCAAGGCGCGCGATCCGAAACCCATGCCCAGGTCGGCGACAGGGCCAACGATGCGCTGCGCGTCGACGGCGAGGCGGTCCGCGCCAAGGTGGTCGGCGAGGGCGCCAATCTCGGCGTGACCCAGCGCGGCCGCGTCGCTTACGCGCAGAAGGGCGGCCGTATCGACACCGATGCGATCGACAACTCGGCCGGCGTCGATCGATGTCGGACCACGAGGTCAACATCAAGATCTTGCTCGGCCAGCGCGATCGCCGCCGGCGCGCTCGGCGCGCAGGAGCGCGAACCGCTTCTGGCGCAGATGAAGGACGACGTCGCAGCACTGGTGCTGCGCGATAATTACCTGCAAGGCGAGGCGTTATCGGTCGCCGAGGCAGCGGACCGGCGGCGCTCAACCGCCAGGTCGCTGCTGATCCGCGAACTGGAAAAGGCCGGGCGGCTCGACCGGGCGCTCGAATTCCTCCCGGATGACGAGGAGATCGCGGCGCGCGCGGCGGCGCATCGGGGCCTCACTCCGGCCGGAGCTCGCGGTGCTGCTCGCCTATTCGAAGATGTCGCTCGACGCGCGAGCTGCTGCAATCCGATTTGCCCGACGCACCAGAGCTCGCCGCGGAATTGCTGGCCTATTTCCCGGCCGCTTTGCGCGAGCGGTTCCCAGCGCAGATCGCCGCTCATCCGCTGCGCCGCGAGATCACCGCCACCGTCGTCACCAACGATCTCGTCAACCGAGCCGGCATCACCTTTATCAACGAGATGCAAACGCGCACCGGCCGCCCGGCGCCCGAGATTGCCCGCGCCTACCGCATCGTGCGCGAGGCGTTCGCGCTGCCGCCGCTGTGGGCGGAGATCGAGGCGCTCGACAACAAGGTTGCGGCCGCGCTGCAGAGCGAAATGCTGCTCGACATCGCCGGGGTTGTCGAGCATGCGGCTGCGTGGCTGTTGCGCTCCGAGAGGCTCGGCATGGCGGCTGAGGCGTCACGTTTCACCCCGGCCGTCGCGGGCTCGCCGCAAATCTCGCTGATCTGCTGCCGGCGAGCGAACGGGCGCTCATGGTGTCGCGCGGCGAACGGCTGGCCGCGGCCGAGGTACCGCCGCCGCTGGCGGCGCGCATCGCCGGCGTCATCTTCCTGACCACCGCGTTCGAGATCGGCGATTTGGCGGCGCGCGCCGGCCAGCCGGTCGAGCGCGCGGCGCGGACCTTCTACGGCGTCGGCGCCCGCTTCGCGCTCGACGAACTGCGCGCCGCCGCCCGCCGCTTGCCGACCGACACCCTCTGGCAAAAGCCGCTGTCGAGACCCTGATCGACGATTCTATGCGCTGCAGGCCGAGGTTGCCGAACGGATGCTGGCGAGCGCCGGCGGCGCCGAAGCCCCAATCGTCGCCTGGACGACCGCTCACGCCGCGCGCGCTCGCTCCGGTGGAAGGACTGGCCCGCGAGCTCCGCGCCGCCGCCAACCCCGATCTCGCGATGTTGTTCGTCGCCAGCCGCCAGCTGCGGCAGGCGCTGGGGTAAGCGGACTACTCGCGGTTCATCCGATTATCGACGAGCTCGTCGACGACAGCGGGATCGGCGAGGGTCGTCACGTCGCCGAGCGCGTCGTGCTCGTTGGCGGCGATCTTGCGCAGAATGCGCCGCATGATCTTGCCGGAGCGGGTCTTCGGCAGACCGGGCGCCCATTGCAACAGGTCGGGGGCGGCGATCGGGCTGATCTCCTGCCGCACCCAGGCCACGAGCTCACGCTTGCAGCTCGTCGCTCGGCTCCTCCTCGATCCGCAACGTGACATAAGCGTAAATGCCCTGCCCCTTGAGGTCGTGCGGATAGCCGACGACGGCAGCTTCGGCCACTTTCGGGTGGGCGACGAGCGCGCTCTCGATCTCGGCGGTGCCGAGCCGATGGCCGGCGACGTTGATCACGTCGTCGACCCGGCCGGTCAGCCAGTAGAACCCGTCCTCGTCGCGGCGCGCACCGTCCCCGGTGAAGTAGAGCCCGGGAAAGTGCGAGAAATAGGTCGCCACGAAACGCGCGTGGTCGCCAAACACCGTGCGCATCTGTCCGGGCCAGGAACGGGCGAGGCAGAGGTTGCCCTCGCCCGGCGCCTTCGACCCGCTTGCCGTCATTGTCGACGATGACCGGCTCGACGCCAAAGAAGGGTCGCGTCGCGGATCCCGGCTTCAGCGGCGTGGCGCCCGGGATCGGCGTGATCAGGATTCCGCCGGTCTCGGTCTGCCACCAGGTGTCGACAACCGGGCAGCGCTGCTCGCCGACATGATCGTAATACCATAGCCACACGTCGGGATTGATCGGCTCGCCGACCGTGCCGAGGATCCGCAGCGAGCGCCGGCTGGTGCGCCGAATCCACTCCTCGCCCTCGCGCATCAGCGCGCGGATCGCGGTCGGCGCGGTGTAGAAGATCCGCACGTTGTGCTTGTCGACGACCTGCCAAAACCGCGAGGGGTCCGGGTAATTGGGCACGCCCTCGAACATCAGGGTCGTGGCGCCGTTGGCGAGCGGCCCATAGACGATGTAGCTGTGCCCGGTCACCCAGCCGACATCGGCGGTGCACCAGTAGACCTCGCCGTCGCGGTAGTCGAAGACGTATTCGTGGGTCATCGACGTGTAGACGAGATAGCCGCCGGTGGTGTGCAGCACCCCTTTCGGCTGCCCGGTCGACCCCGAGGTGTAGAGGATGAACAGCGGGTCCTCGGCCGACATCTCCTCCGGCGGGCAGTCGGCCGAGGCGGCGGCGCAGGCCTCGTGATACCAGATGTCGCGGCCTTCGACCCAGTCGATGGCACCTCCGGTGTGGCGGACGACGATGACCTCGCGCACTTCCGGGCAATGGAGCAGGGCGTTGTCGGCATTGCGCTTGAGCGGGACCGAGCGGCCGCCGCGCCGCCCTTCGTCGGCGGTGATCAGCACCGTCGAGCGACAATCGCGGATGCGTCCCGCCAGGCTGTCGGGGAAAAGCCGCCGAAGACGACGGAGTGGATCGCGCCGATGCGGGCGCAGGCGAGCATCGCCACCGCGATCTCGGGGATCATCGGCAGATAGATCGTGACGCGGTCGCCCTTCTTGACGCCGCGCGCCTTCAGCACGTTGGCGAGCCGGCATACCGCTTCGTGCAACTCGCGATAGGTGACGCGGCGGTCATCGCCGGGGTCGTCGCCCTCCCACAGGATCGCGGTTTGCTCGCGCGCGCCGCGGCAGATGGCGGTCGATGCAGTTGTACGAGGCGTTGAGCGTGCCGTCCTCGTACCAGGCGATCCGGACATCACCCTCGAACGAGGCGTTTTTCACCTTGGTGAACGGCTTGATCCAATCGACGCGCTTGCCGTGCTCGCCCCAGAAGCGGTCGGGATCCGCCAGCGACTCCTCGGTAGAGCCGGTGATAGGCAGTCTCGTCGATTTTGCCGATCTGCGGATGCGCCGAGATCGGGATCACGGTCCGGCTTGACATGGCGGCGGCTCCTCCTCGGCTGACGATGCTGACCCGTGCTGCGCACGGTGCCGCCGAAGATTATTCCGCCCTGGAAAGACCTTACAATACCCCTTCGGTTGGCCGTCGGGATCAGTGGCGGGCGGACGCCCAGTTTGCGCGGGTCGCCAGCAGCGCCGCCTGCGTCCGGTTCGCCACATGCAAGCGCTTGATGATCTGCTTGACGTGCGCCTTCACCGTGCTCTCGGTCGTATTCAAGGCGTCGCCAATCAGCTTGTTCGACTTGCCCTCGGAGATCAACGCCAGAACATCGCGCTGCCGTCGGGTCAGCTCGGGCCAAGGTGTCGGCCGCTCGCGCTCGACCGCGCCCGACAACGTCGGCTCGGACAACGCCAGCGGCACATAAGTCCCGCCGGCGCGTATGCGCTCCAGCGCGCCCATCAAGACCTTGAGGCCGAGGCTTGTCGGCAGAAAGCCGCGCGCGCCGGAACGGAGGATGGCGCGCGCGCCTTCGGCGTCGTCGCACTCTGCGGCAACGAGGATCGGGGTTTCCGGCGCCGCCGCAGTGAGTAGAGCGATATCGGCGAGATCGATATGTGCGCTGGTCGATGCGCCGAGCAGGATCACCTCGAAACCCGCCCCGCGCCGGACGAGCTGGCGCGAGCTCGGCGGCATCCGAGAAATCGGTCACATGCCAACGGCGAGGTTGCTGGGCGAGTGCGAGTTTAAGGCATTCGCGGCGCAGCAGGCTCTGATCGACGATCGCGAGGTGGCGGCGGATCGGGTCGATAAACCTGCCGGTTGTGCCGCGCGAAAGGCTCGCCTCGGCCTCGCGGAAATCAAAGACCCTGTCCAAGTCGCGCCCCCAGCCGGCAACTTCCGATGCCGGAGGATGATGCCCGCGCGCCGCTAGTAGGGTAAATTTTTGTAATTCCTTGTAACGGATACGCAAAGCCGTCCAGAGAACGCCTCAGGCGGGAATTCCTGCCATTCCGCAAATCACGACCCATTCGCCTTCGCTGACCGGACAGACCGAGAGCCGCGACTGCCTCAGCAGCGACAATCCGGAAAGCTCGGGGTTTGCTCTCATGGCCGGTAGCCCGACCTTGACCGCGACCGGCATCACGGGTTTGACGTCCACCATGCCGAGTTTGCCGCTCTGATCGCTAGGGTCCGGGTAGAAACCTTTGACCACCTCGACGACCCCGACGATCTCCTTCCCTCGTTCGAATGATAGAAGAACGCCCGGTCACCGGGCTTCATCGCCCGCAGATTGTTCAACGCCTGGGCGTTGCGGACGCCGTTCCAGTGGGTGCGGCCGTCGGCGACCAGCTGATCCCACGAGTAGCTCGACGGTTCCGATTTCACGAGCCAATAGGCCATCCCACCTCTCCCTGCTTCAGTGCAGCAACGGGTAATCTGCCTGGTCTTCGTAGACCGAGCCCGCCTTGGTCTGAAAGCTCGCGATCAGGCTGAAGCCTTCGACCGCCAACGGGTCGGCGCGGAACTGGGCATGCGCGGCGAGAAAGCTGGCGAGCTATGTCGAGCGCCGGCCTGATGGAGCCGCGCCAAGGTGACGTGCGGAGAGAATTTGCGCGGCTCCGGCGCCAGCCCGACGCGAACCAGCGCCTGCTCGACCTTGTCGCGCAGCGCGACCAGCTCGGGGCAGCGCTCGACCCCTACCCAAAGGCTCCGCGGTTTGTCGCCGCCGCCGAAAACACCGGTCCCGGCGAGCTGCAAGGTGAAGCGGCGCGCTCGCAGTCGAGCCAGCGCCTCGTCGATATCGGCTGCGACATCCTCCGCGGTCTCGCCGATGAAACGCAGGGTCAGGTGGAAATTGCCGGGATCCACCCATCTTGCCCCGTCGACCCCGGAGCACAGCGACGACAACCGCAGCTTGAGCTCCGGTGGAAAGCCGATCCCGACAAAAAGCCGCAACATCGCCGCGACCGCAATCCGCCGGCCGCAGGCAATTCAGGTGAATAGGGTGAGAACGCCGGTGTGCCCGTAAAGCCGGTCGCGCGAGATCTCGCCGTTGGCGAAGAAGCCGATCAGCGGGAAATCACCCAGCGCCTCGCGGATGAGACCGGTCTCCACGCCGGCATCGCCGAACAGCGCTGCGCCGCGGGCGACGCAGCTGACATAGACCCCGGCTTTCGGCGGCCCGCTCAGCCGGCCGGCAAGCTGGCGGACCATGCGGTTCATGTCGCGCCGAGCGCTCTCCGGATCGCGGCGACAGAACAGGATCGAATCGCCCGCGGCGACCTCGGCGCCGAGCACGAGCCACCTGCGCCCGGCGTCGATCGCCAGCAGGTTGCGGACGAGATAATCGCCGGTGTCCGAGCCGGCGACCGGAAGTCCGGCAAAGATCAGCCCGCCGACGCGCCGCAGATCGGCCGGTGAGCTCCGGGCCGATGTCCTCGCAGAAGACGGCTAGCGCGGGACGGCCATCGACGACCATCACGACGTTGTCGCGCGCCTCGTCGACCCGATGAACCGGCCCGACCGGCACGCAGCCCTGGGTCAACCCTGTTGCGACAGCGACCCGGGAGCCAGCATCAGCCCGGCTATTCCTTCACTGCCGCCGGCGTCTTCGCCCGCAGCCATGGCGAGAAGCGGACTGGGACAGCGATGAGATAGGAGGCCGCCGACGAGATAGGCGCCGCTCGCAGAGGCCGCGTCTGTCGCGGCCTTCTGCATGTCGCGGCAGCGCGGATCGGCATGAACGAGCGCCAGCACCGGCTGCACGCCCTCGATCCAGCCCGAGTGCCGGCGGGGCAGATCCGATCCGGATCGGCCGTCTGCGGCGAAGATCGCGGAAGTCTTCCGGGGGCAACGCCGCGGTCATCACCACTGCCGCGGGTTGGTCGAAGATCTCGCTCGTCGCCGAACAAACCCCGAGCCCTACACCGCCGACCCAGGAGCGAATTCCGGTGTGCTCGGCAAGAGCGCGGACGAGCTCGGGCAGGGCTGGAGCCGCCGGCTCGGTCGTATAGAGTATCCCCAGCGTCGCTCCATCCACGGCAGAGAGGCCGGCGATGCATTGCGCCGCGAGGCTCCGCCGGTTCTCCGGCGGCGGCAGCGGCGGCGAACTGCGCGCTCACGACGCGCCCCCGACGAGACGGGCGACGACCGGCGCGATCCGATCGACCAGCACCGCGACGCCGCGTTCGTTCGGGTGAAGACCGTCCGGCTGATTGAGCTCGGGCTTCATTGCGACACCTTCGAGAAAGAATGGATAAAGCGGCACGCCGTAGACGCGCGCAAGATCGGGAAAGATCTGATCAAACTCGGTCTTGTACTCCTCTCCCCAATTCGGCGGAGCGAGCATGCCGATGAGCAGCACTTTGGCACCGCTGGATCTCGATCCTCCGGATCATCTTGTCGAGGTTGCTGCGCACGGTCGCGGGTCGATGCCGCGCAGCGCGTCGTTGGCGCCGAGCGCCAGGATCACCAGATCGGGCTTGTCGGCGAGCGCCCAGTCGAGCCGCGCCAAGCCCCCTGCCGTGGTATCTCCGGAGACCCCGGCATTGACCACGCGCGCCTCGATCCCCTGCCGGTGCAGCGCGGCTTGAGCCGCGGCGGGAAGGCCTGGTCGGGCGCCAGCCCGTAGCCGGCGGTCAGGCTGTCGCCAAAATCGAGGATCACCGGGACGTGCGCCGCGGCTGGCGTGATGGCGATGGCTTAGACAAACAACCTGCTGCAGCGAAGATGTGACGAGCGGCGCCGCGCCCTTCACCCCAGCCCTCGCCCCGCAAGCGGGGCGAGGGAGCACACCTGTGATCTCCTGCCCCGCATCGGCGGGGAGAGGGAGGGCTCCGCGTCAGCGGGAGGGTGAGGGGCTTGGCACATTGGCCGCATCGCGTTGAAAGCCCCGCTACCGCGCCATATCGTCGGTGCCGCCGCTCCCGTGGTTTGGACCGAACATGACCAGCTCTCTTCATTCCGGCGGCCCGCTCGTGGTGCTGGAAGATGTCAGCCTGACTCTGGGGAGCGCGGCGGGGCCCGTCAACATTCTCGCGCGGCGTTTCGCTCGAGATCGCCGCCGGGCGAGACGGTGAGCCTCGTCGGCCCGTCGGGCTCGGGCAAATCGACGCTGATGATGGTCATAGGCGGGCTGGAGCGCCCGAGCGCCGGACGGGTGCGGATCGACGGATACGACCTCGGCGCGCTCAACGAAGATGCGCTGGCCCGCCTCCGCCGCGATCGCATCGGGATCGTGTTCCAGGCCTTCCACCTGATCCCGACGATGACGGCGCTCGAAAACGTCGCTCTCCCGCTCGAGCTCGGCGGCCGCCGCGATGCGTTCGAGGTTGCGGCTCAGGCCTCGCGGCGGTCGGCCTCGACCATCGCTTGGCTCATTATCCCGGGCAGCTCTCGGGCGGCGAGCAGCAGCGCGTGGCGATCGCCCGCGCCTTCATCGCCCGGCCAAAGCTGCTCGCTCGCCGACGAGCCGACGGGCAATCTCGACGCCGCGACCGGTCGCTTGGTGATCGATTGCCTGTTCGAGCACCAGGCCCGGCACGGCACGACCCTCGCTCCTGATCACCCACGATCAGAGCGTCGCCGAACGCTGCGAGCGACAGATACAGTCTGTTGGACGGCACGATCGTCAAAGATCGGCGTATCGCGCCGTCGCGGGTCGGCGCCGCGCTGGCGCGTGCGTTGAGCGCACTATCGGCCGCTCATGCCTTCCGTCTCGCGCGCCGCGAGCTGCGCGGCGGGATCCGCGGTTTGCGCGTCTTTCTCGCCTGCCTGCGTGCTCGGGGTGACCGCGATCGCCGGCATCGGCTCGCTCGCCGCCGCCGTTGTCGCCGGCATCAAGGCCGATGCGCGCGACTTGCTCGGCGGGGACGCTGAGGCGCGGCTTACCCTGCGGCCGGCCGACGCTGCCGAGCGCGCTTTTCTGTGCGGACAGCGGCCAGGTGTCCGAGATCGCGACGATGCGGGCGATGGTGCGCACACCAGACGGCGATCGGCGTAGCCTGATCGAGCTGAAAGCAGTCGATCCGGCCTACCCGCTCTACGGCGCCGTCGCGCTGTCGCCGGTGCAGGACCTCGCCGCGGCGCTCGACCGGCGCGACGGCAGATTTGGTGCGGCGGTCGACCCCACCATTCTCGACCGGCTCGGTCTGGTGCTCGGCGACAGCATCAAGATCGGCGAAGCGACATTGCAGCTGCGCGCCACGATCGAGCGCGAGCCCGACGCCGCGGCGGGCGGGCTCCAGTTCGGCCCGCGCGTCATCATCGCGGCCCAGGCGCTCGCCGAAACCGGCCTGCTCCGGCCGGGCGCCCTGGTCACCTATCATTACCGGTTGCGGCTGCCGCCCGCGGTCGACGCCCGCTCCTGGGCCGAGCGCGCGCGAACCGATTTCCCGACGGCCGGCTGGCAGGTCCGCACCTTCGGCGAGGCCTCGCCCGCGCTGCGGCGACTGATCGACCGCCTGGCGCTGTACCTCAACCTCGTCGGGCTCACCGCTCTGCTGGTTGGCGGCATCGGGATCGGCAATGCGGTTGGCTTCTACATCGCCGGCAAGACCACGACCATCGCCACCCTGAAATGCCTCGGCGCCTCGACGCGGCTCGTCTTCGCGGTTTACTTCGTCGAGGTCGTTGCTCTCGCCCTGCTCGGCATCGCAGCCGCCCTTGCGCTCGGGGCGATGGTCCCGGTGGCAGCAAGACCGCTCCTTGCTCGCGTGCTTCCGGTCACCGTGCAGCTCGGCGCTCTATCCGGGTCCGCTGGCACTCGCCGCGCTCTTCGGGTTGTTGACGACGCTCGTCTTTGCGCTGTGGCCGCTCGCCGGGATCGGTCGGGTGCCGGCCGCGGCACTGTTCCGTGACACCGTCGACCGGACCCGGCGCCGGGTGCCGATGGCGGCGCTTGCCGCGAGCACGCTATTGGCGCTCGGGCTTGCCGCCCTCGCGGTCGGAAGCGCGCAGGATCGCACGGTCGGGCTGTGGTTCGTCGCCGGTGCCGCCGCTGCTTTCGCCCTCTTCCGCGCCGCGGGAGCAGCCGTTGTCCTCGCTTCGCGGCGGTTCGGGGTGTGCGCCGCCCGGCACTGCGCTTGGCGCTGGCCAATCTGCACCGCCCGGGGCGCCGACGGCGCAGATCGTGCTGTCCCTCGGCATCGGCCTGACCGTGCTCGTCACCGTCGCGCTGGTCCAGGGCAATCTCGCCCGTGAGGTCGAAAACCGCCTGCCGGTCGAGGCGCCCGCCTTCTTCTTCATCGATATCCAGCCGGACCAGCTCGCCGGCTTCGAAGCGCTTGTGCGGGCGACGCCGGGGCACGCTTCGACCAGGTGCCGATGCTGCGCGGCCGCATCACCCGGCTGAACGGGGTCCCGGTCGAGGCGGCAACCATTGCGCCCGGGGCGCAATGGGCGCTCGCCAGCGACCGCGGCCTGACTTATGCCGCGACATTGCCGAAGGGCTCGCAAATCGCCGCCGGGGCCTGGTGGCCGCCCGACTATCACGGACCGCCGCTGGTCTCCTTCGATGCCGATCTGGCGCGCGGCATGGGCCTCGAGGTCGGCGACACGCTCAGCGTCAACCTGCTCGGTCGCGAGATCACCGCGGTCGTCGCCAATTTGCGTTCGATCGATTGGGAGCGATTGGGCATCAACTTTACCCTGGTCTTTGCCCCCGGCACGCTCGAAGCGGCGCCGCAGACCCACCTTGCCGCCGTTTATCTGCCGCGGACCGAGGAGGAAAGCCTGGTGCGCGCGGTCACCGATCGGTTTCCCAACGTCTCGGCGATCCAGGTCCGCGAGGCGCTCGCAGCGTTCGATCGCCTGATCGGTACGATCGGTAACGCCGTCCGTCTGACCGCGCTTGTTGCTCTTGCCGCGGGCACGTTGGTGCTCGGCGGAGCGATCGCGGCGGGTCACCACCGACGCGTCTACGACGCGGTCGTGTTGAAAGTGCTGGGAGCGACGCGAGCCGCGGTCACCCGCGCCTTCCTGATCGAGCACGGCCTGCTCGGCGCGCTGGCGGCAGCTCGTCGCTTGCGCGTTCGGCACCCTCGCCGCCTATCTTCTGGTCACCCGGCTGATGAAGATAGAATGGGTCTTCCTGCCGGTGCCGCTGTTGTGGACCGCCGGGATCGCGACCCTGCTGACCTTGGCGCTCGGCTTTGCCGGGACCTGGCGAGCGCTCGGCGCCAAGGCTGCACCCTACCTGCGCAACGAGTAATTTCGCCGAGGACAGAGGTTGAGCGTCGGGGTGGGGGCCATCTGCGGGTTATTGAAAAGATCTCGTTTTGTGCCAATATCGCGGGTGACGAGGAATCGGCCTCGCTCTCGCTTCTCTCCTTGGAGGGGGTTTATGGCATCTAGGTTCGCAGCCCCGCTGGACGACGCGGCCGGCGGACACCGTGGTCGGCATCGATGTCGGCCTTCGGGAGTACATGCTTCGCGTCTACAACTACATGGCGTCGGGGCTGGCGCTGACCGGCATCGTGGCCTATGTCGCCGCTTATTCCGGGTTTTACGCCTCGATCGCGAGCACGCCGCTGATCTGGCTGGTGATCCTGGCGCCGCTCGGCCTCGTCATGCTGATGAGCTTCGGAATTCAGCGGATGCAGGCCAGCACCGCGCAGATGGTGTTCTGGCTCTACGCCGGGCTGATGGGGCTGTCGCTCGCGATGGTGTTCCTGGTCTTCACCGGGACGAGCGTCGCGCGGGTGTTCTTCATCACCGCCGGCACCTTCGCGGCGATGAGCTTCTACGGCTACACGACGCAGCGTGACCTGTCGCAGTTCGGCGCGTTCCTGTTCATGGGGCTGATCGGCATCATCATCGCCGGGCTCGTCAACATTTTCCTTGCCTCCTCGGCATTGCAATTCGCGATCTCGGTCATCGGCGTGATCGTCTTCACCGGTCTGACCGCGTGGGACACGCAGCAGATCAAGGAGATGTATTACGAGGGCGACGATTACGAGACCGGCAGCAAGAAGGCGATCATGGGGGCGCTGCGCCTCTATCTCGACTTCATCAACCTGTTCATGATGCTGATGCAGCTGCTCGGCACCCGCCGCGACTAACCGTTTCGGTTTCTCCGGAACCACCCTCGATCGGCCGGACCTCGCGTCCGGCCGATTTTCTATGATGATGGTCATGAACCTGGCGCACAGAACCTGGCTCGCAGCGGCGACCATCGCGGCATTGATGACGCACGCTCGGTGCTCGCTCTCGGCCGGCGTGCTCGACCGCATCGCGCAGGAGAAGGCGATCCGCATCGCTTATCGCGAAGATGCGCCGCCGTTTTCCTACAAGGACAAAATCGGCGAGCCCGCCGGCTTTATGGTCGATTTGTGTCGGGCGGTCGCCAAGAAAGCTGGCCGAAGAGCGCAACCTGCCCTCGCTGAACGTGGTCTATGTTCCGGTCACCGCCGCGGACCGGTTCGAGGCGATCACGCAGCAAAAGCCGATCTTCTCTGCGAGCCGACGAGCGCCACCTTGTCCCGGCGCCAGCTGGTCGACTTCTCGATTCCGACCTTCCTCGACGGCGCCAGCCTGATGGTGCGCGACCGATGGTCCCAAGAACTCGATGAACTTGCCGGCCGCAAGGTCGGGGTAGTGGCCGGCACGACGACCGAGGAGTCGTTGCGCAACTCGCTGAAGGATGCCGGCATCGGCGCCGAAGTCGTCGCCGCCAAAACCCACGGCGACGGCCTGGCGATGCTCGACGACGGCAAGATCTCGGCCTACTTCGCCGACCGGTCGATCCTGCTGTTTCTGATCAAGGACAGCAAGGCGCCCGACAAGCTGCGGCTCGCCGACGACTATCTGAGCGTCGAGCCTTACGCGCTTGGCGCTGCCGCGCGGCGACAGCGACTTTCGCCTCGCCGTCGACCGCGCCCTCAGCCACATCTATCGCTGCGGGCGAGATCGCCGCGATCTTCGAGCGCACCTTTGGCGGCAAGGCCAAGCCGAGCCAGATCCTGCAGACCCTCTATCTGATCTCGGGCCTGCCGGACTAGCTAGGGAGCCGGTTGGGCGGCGCTAGCCGGTGTCGACGATAGGTTATGGCGTACGATCTCCAGAAATATCGCAAAATTGCTATAATAACATGCCACTAAGATGCTCATTGACATGCTTAAAATGTTTCTCGATGTACTCTGTCGGGCTGTCGTTTCGGAGCGCCCCGGGGGCCGATTTGAACGACAGCATCGAGGCATTGCAGGCACCGCTGAAATTCGCTGTTTTTGCTGTTTCCGCTGTTTTCGTCGCTGTTATTTGCCCGCTGTTTTTCGCTGTTATCCCGCCGCGTCGATCGCCAAAGAGCGAGGGTTTCCGCGGCAGCGTGTGCGTCGGCTGTTCTGGCTGTGATTATCAGCGATATCAGCGATGTCGCGAGCGCGCCGGTAATCGCCTCGTCCGACCCGTACAGTGTTGTCGGCCGAGCCCTGCAGGGGCGCGTTGATCGCCTGCCTTGGACCGGAGCGAAGGCTCGTGGCAGGCGTTTGCCAACAGCGGTAATCGCAGTCCCTTGTCTCAGGGAGGCGGCAAAATGAATCCTCGCGCAAGATTTATCAGACAGCTGCCGATAAGCGCCGCGACTATCTTCGTCGCAGGATTGTTACTGACGACGGGACGGTCCCACGCTCAGGCGACCCGCGAAGCCGTCGACGGCGGGCTCGGGCGCCTGCGTTGGCGATAATGGCGGCATCACGCTGTCTCCAGGGTTCTGCGCCACCGTTTTCGCAGACAAGCTCGGCCATGCCCGGCACCTCGCGGTGGCGCCGAACGGGGTCGTTTACGTCAACACCTGGAGCGGTCGCTATTACCACAACGACACGCCCCCACCCGGCGGGTTTCTGATTGCACTGCAGGATACCAAGGGCGACGGCCGGGCCGACAAGATCGTCCGCTTTGGCCCAACCAAGGCGGACGGCAACGCCGGGGGAACCGGCGTCAAGATCTACAACGGCTACGTCTACGCCGAGACCAACGACCGCATCGTGCGCTACAAGCTGCCGACGGATGGGATCGACGCCGACCGGGCGCGCCCGAGACCGTCGTGTCGGGGTTGCCGCTGACCGGCGATCATCCGATGCATCCCTTCGCGATCGACCCCCAGGGCAACCTCTACGTCGACCTCGGGTCTGCCACCAATTCGTGCCAGAGCCAGAATCGCATGCCGAATGTGCCGGGCAACAACCCTTGCACGGAGTTGGAAACGCGAGCCGGCACCTGGCGCTACGACGCCAACCGGCTGGACCAGCATTTCTCGCCGGCGGAACGCTTCGTCACGGGGCTCCGCAACGGCGAAGGGATTTCCTTCGATTCCGCAGGCAGGATTTTTGCGACCATGCATGGCCGGGACCAGCTCGGGCAGAACTGGCCCAAGCTTTACACATTGCAGCAGAACGCCAACCTGCCGGCCGAGGAGCTGGTCCAACTGCGGCAAGGCGCCGATTTCGGCTGGCCGGAATGCTACTACGATGATGTCCAGAAGAAGCTCGTTCTCGCCCGGAATACGGTGGCGATGGCGGAAAGGCCGTGGGCGTCTGCGCGCAGAAGGAGGCACCGATAGCGGCATTCCCGCGCATTGGGCGCCCAACGACATGCTGATCTACGAGGGCAGCCAGTTCCCGTCCGCCTACAAGGACGGCGCCTTCATTGCGTTTCACGGGTCGTGGAACCGGGCGCCGGAACCCGCAAGGCGGCTACAACGTGGTGTTCCAGCCGCTGGTCGACGGCAAGCCTCCGGGCCGTTTGTGGTCTTCGCGGACGGTTTTGCCGGAGCGATCAAGCAGCCGGGCCAGGCGGCGCATCGCCCGACCGGGCTTGGCGGTCGGGGCCTGACGGTGCATTGCTATGTCGCCGACGATCAGGGCGGTCGGATCTGGCGCGTCACCTTCCAGGGTGAGGACACGAGCGACCGGAATTGCGCCCCCGGCACCACCGCCTCGCGTCCGCGCAGGCGTCGACATCCGGCAACGCTTTGCCGCCGGAGGGTATCCATCCGAACGCCGGTGCCAGTCCACTCCCGATACCGCCAGGCGCATCGCCGGACCAGGTCGCGCTGGGCGAGCGCATTTTTCAGGGACAGGCCGCTGGGGGGACATGCGCGGGATGCCACGGCACGGACGGCAAGGGCGACAGGACATGGGTTCCGATCTGACGAGCGGCAAGTGGCTCTGGGGCAACGGCAGCGTCAAGGCGATTACCCGGACGATCGCCCAGGGCGTGCCGAAGCCCAGAACCACACGGGTGCGATGCCGCCGATGGGCGGCGTGCAGCTATCCAAGGCCGATCTCGCCGCCGTGGCTGATTATGTGTGGGCGATCGGTCACCGGAACACGCGATCGAGACTCCATTCGCTCGCGGCCAGCGAGTGCGGCCTGTGCCGCGGATCTCGAGGTCTTCGCACCCTTCGCGGGAGCCGGTTTCCGAGCGTTAATGCGCCTCGTCCCAGTTCGTACCCTTGCCAGTCTCGACGACGAGCGGCACCGACAGTTCGCAGCGCGGCGCGCAGGCGCCTTCCATGACCTCCTTGACGAGCCGCGCGGTCGTCGTCGACCTCGTCTTCCGGCACCTCGAACAGCAATTCGTCGTGCACCTGCAGCAGCATGCGCGCCTTGAGGCCGGCGCGGTCGAGCGCCGCCGGGAGCCAGCCCATCGCCCGCTTGATGATGTCGGCGGCCGAGCCCTGCAGCGGCGCGTTGATCGCCTGCCGCTCGGCCCCGGCGCGGCGCGCCGGGTTGGCGTCGCGGATGCCGGGGATGAAGCATTTGCGCCCGAAGATCGTCTCGACATAGCCGGTGCGGCGGGCATCGGCCTTGATCCGCTCCATATAGGCGCGGATCGCCGGAAAGCGCTCGAAATAGGCGCGGATATAGGCCGCCGCCTCGGCTTGCGGCACGCCGATCTGGTTGCCGAGGCCAAAGGCGCTGATGCCGTAGATGATGCCGAAATTGATCGCCTTGGCGCGCCGCCGTGGTCTGCGCGTCCATCCGGTCGAGCGGCACGCCGAACACCTCGCTCGCGGTCAGCGCGTGGATGTCGTGCCCGGCGCTGGAACGCGCTGCTTCAGCTCGGCGACATCGGCGACATGGGCGGCCAGGCGCAATTCGATCTGGCTGTAATCGGCCGACAGCAGCAGATGTGCCCGGGCTCGGCGACAAAGGCGCGGCGGATCTTGCGGCCTTCCTCGGTGCGGATCGGGATGTTCTGGATGTTGGGCTCGATGACGAGAGCCGGCCCGGTCGCCGTCGCCGCCAGCGCGAACGAGGTGTGGACGCGCCCGGTCTCGCGGTCGATCTCTTCGCCGAGCGCGTCGGCATAGGTCGATTTGAGCTTGGTCAGCTGGCGCCATTCGAGGACCTGCGCCGGCACCGCGTGCAGCGGCGCGAGCTCTTCGAGGATCGAGGCGTCGGTGCCGTAGGCGCCGGTCTTGCCCTTCTTGCCGCCCGGCAGGCCCAGCTTCTCGAACAGCACGTCGCCCAGCTGCTTGGTCGAGCCGATGTTGAACTCGTTGCCGACATCGCGCCAGATCGTCCGCTCGAGCTCGGCGATGCGCGGCGCGAAATCGCGCGACAGCTCGGCGAGCGCGGCGCGGTCGACCTTGACCCCGTGGCATCCTCCATCGCCGCGACCGACCGGCACCAGCGGGCGCTCGATCGTCTCGTAGAACGCGGTCATACTGCTCGCGCACCAGCCGCGCCTTCAGCAGCATGTGCAGGCGCAGGGCGGCGTCGGCCCGCTCGGCGGCGAAATCGCGCGCCGCCGCCGGCGCGACTTCGGCGAAGACGATCAGGCTCTTGCCGGTGCCGATCAGCCCCTTCAGCGGAGCCGAGCTCGTGCTCGAAGCGCGCGCCGGATCAATTCCTCGATCGTGTGCTCGAACTGGCCGCCATCGAGCACGTAGGACATCAGCATCGTGCAGTCGTAGGGTGCGAGCGCGATGCCGTAGCGCCGCAGCAGATGCGCCGCGCCCTTCACGTCGTGGCCGATCTTCAGGACGCCGGGATCTTCGAGCAGCGGCTTCAGCCGCGCGATCGCACCGTCGAGCGACAGCCCGGCGGCTCCGCCGGCATCGAGCAGTTCCGGCTGCGCGATGCCCGAGCGGCACATAGGCGGCGAGACCCGGCGCCACCGCCAGCGCCAGGCCGCACAGCGCCGGGCCGCGTGCCGGCAACGACGCTCGGCGCCGCCCAGATCGCGACCGATCCCGGCCTGCTCGGCCGCCTCGATCCAGTGGTCGAGGCCTTCGAGCGTGTCGACGAGCGCATAGGTGTGCGGCGCCGTGAACGGCAGGATCTCCGGGATCACCGGCTCGCTCGGGCCGGTCGCGACGACGGCGGCGCGGTCATGCCGAGCCGGCGCTGCGCCATGCGCGACTCGCCAGCGCGCGCAATTCCATCTCATCGAGAAACGGCAACAGCTTGTCCGGGTCGATACGGCTTCACCCTGCAGCGCCGACAGCGGGCAGGGCAGCGGCACGCTCGTCGTCGAGCTTGACCAGCTCCTTCGACAGCCGCGCCTTGGCCTCGTTCTCGATCAGCGCCTCGCGCCGCTTCGGCTGCTTGATCTCATTTGCGCGGCGCAAGCAGGGTTTCGAGATCGCCATAGGTATTGATCAACTCGGCGGCGGTCTTGACGCCGATGCCGGGCACCCCCGGCACGTTGTCGGTGCTGTCGCCGCACAGCGCCTGCACTTCGATCGACCTTGTCCGGGCCCGACGCCGAATTTCTCGCGCACCTCCGCCTCGCCGATCGGCCGGTTCCGTCATCGGGTCGCGCATCATCATCCTGTCGTCCGCGACGAGCTGCATCATGTCCTTGTCGGACGAGACGATCGTCACTGTGGCGCCGGCCTCGACGGCGTGGCGCGCATAGGTCGCGATCAGATCGTCGGCCTCGAAATTCTCCATCTCGATCTGGCACACGCCGAATGCGTCGGCCGCCTGCCGCACCATGCGCCAGTTGCGGCGCGAGATCGTCGGGCATCTCCCGGCGGTTGGCCTTGTACTGATCGTAGATCTCGTTGCGGAAGCTGCGGCCGGAGGCGTCGAAGATCACGGCGATGTGGTCGGCGTCGGTGTCGCGCAAGTATTTGTCCAGCATATTGCTGAAATGCATGACGACTTCCGTCGCCATACCATCAGATTTGCGCTGGAAGCGCTCCGCCTTCGGATCGCTGGCGCGCGCGAAGTAGGCGCGAAAGATGAAGCCCGAGCCGTCGATCAGAAACACATGATGAGGCGCCGCAGAGGGAGTGTGCGCTGGCGGCCGTCGGCTGCGGCTCCGAAACGAGCGGTTCGATGAGGTCGTCCACGGCTTTCCTTCACTCAGAGGTTGCGCTCTTCCGACACCCTCCGCGCCGCCGGGCGTCGCGCCTGGGGCAGGCTTAGGCGGTGTGGTCACATCGCGGCAGCGGATCGTTGCATCGCGCGGTTGACGAACAGACGGGAGCAATAAGGGCATTCGACCTTCCCATCAGGACCGAGATTGAGAAAGACCCTGGGATGGCCATGCGGCTCGTCGCCGCCATCGCACGCGGCGACCGTCTCGTTTATGTAGATCGTTTCGGAAGGCCCCATATGCCACCGAGGAATGGCGCGGGCGCTGACCACACGCGGCTGACCGTCTTGACGAGCATCGATGATACGCTTTGCCGCTCGACAATCAATGATCCTTCCAGACCGCAGCTTCGGGCTTGCGGCATCGACAAGAACGCCGTGAGCGGCCGGCGACCGAATAGCTTCCGGGCCTCTGCCGGGGCTGGCTCGCCGCCGCGTTGACGCTGTCGCTCGGCTGCGCGCCGACGATCGACGAGGACGCCCGGCTCGCGGGAACCGGCACGGCGCGAGCGGCACCCGAACCCAAACCGGTGCCGCATTTCACCGAGACCGGGGTTTGTCGCCGCCGATGGCAGCGGTGTTGCCGCTGCGCAAATGGCTTCCCCAAGGGATCGTGGCGGGGCGAAGCGAAGGCGGTGATCCTCGCTCTGCACGGCTTCAACGACTACAGCAACGCCTTCGACGGTACCGGGCGAGATCTGGTCCAAGGAGGGGATTGCCACCTATGCCTACGATCAGCGCGGCTTTGGCGCGGCGCCCGAGCGTGGGTTCTGGCCGGGCCGCGCCGTGCTGGCGGCCGACGCCGCGACCGCCACCCAGGTCCTGCGCCGTCTTCACCCAGAGTGCCGGTCTATCTTCTCGGCGACAGCATGGGCGGGGCGGTGGCGGTGATCGCGATGACCGGTGAGAGCGGCACGCCTGTTCCCGATGTCGACGGGGTCATTCTGACCGCACCGGCGGTTTGGGGACGCCCGACGATGGGCCTCCTGCCGACGCTCGCGTTGTGGGCCGGGGTACGGCTGATGCCGGGGCTCACGCTCTCCGGCCGCGGGCTGGAGATCAAGCCCTCGGACAATATCGCGATGCTGCGGGCATTGGCGCGTGATCCACTGGTGATCCACGAGACCAGGATCGACGCGATCTACGGCCTCGTCGACCTGATGGATGCAACGCTCGCTTCCGCCCCGCTCCTCGATGCGCCAATGCTGGTGACGTATGGCGCCAAGGACGAGATCGTGCCGAAAGCGTCGGTCCGACGCTTGTCGATGCGCTGCCGCCTCGAGCCGCAGCGCCGCCGCGACGGCTCGCCTGGTACGACGACGGCTACCACATGCTGTTGCGCGATCTCGAAGGCCCGGTCGTCGCCGCCGATGTCGCAAGCTGGGCGCTCGCACCCCGCGGCGCCGCCCTCCGGCGCCGACCGCAAGGCCGAGGAGGCCTTCGCGCGCGGCGCCAGCCAAGCATCGGCTGGCGGGCGCTGATCGCTTCTATCGGAGCAGTGTTCCTCGGATTCTCGAGCGCTTCGTCCGCGCGATCGCCGGCTACCGGCACCGCAGCGCAGGTGATGCAGGGCGATTTCCGGCGGGCAGTTGATGCGACGGGGACGATGCACGACCCGACGCCGACCGAGGTATACCCGACCATGTCGTGATATACTTCCACAGCCCCGATCCCATCCGCCGCGGCAATTTCGCGTCGAGGGTGATCGGGATGGCGCCGGGCAGGCAGATCTGGCCGCCATGCGTGTGCCCGCTCAACATCAGGTCGAAATCGGCGTGCGCCGCCTGGCGATAGATCTCGGGCGTGTGTGACAGCAGGATCGAAAACCCGTCACCGGGGAGCTGCGAAACGGCTTTCTCGATGTTGTCGACCCGGTAGTAGTGCGCATCGTCGATGCCGACGAGATGGATGCGCTCGATCGCCGCGCACGAGGGTTTCGGCCTCGTTGAGCAGCATGCGAATCCCCATCTCCTCCAACCCGGGACCATGCGGATCGTGTCGTGGTTGCCGAGCACGCCGAAGATCGGCCCCGCGATTTGCTCGCGCACACCCGCGCCAATTCCTCGAGGGTCGCGTCGAACGGCCCGAATGTCTTTCCGCGATAGTCGCCGGTCAGCACGCAAACATCGTAGGCCAAGCCCGGGAGCAGCTCGATCAGGCGCTGCATCGCCCTTCGTTCATGTCGACGTGCAGGTCGCTGATCTGCAGGATCGTGAAACCGTCGAACGCGGACGGCAGCTCGGGCAATACGATGTCGTAGTGCCGGATCTGAATCCGTTCGGTGTTTTTCCGGGCGCGCCAATACAACCCGGTCAACTTTAGGGCATTGCGGATTATCGCCGGGCTGTAATACCAGTTTTCCGGATGGAAGTAGTTGAGGCCCTGGCCGAACACTCGGGCTTCATGGTCGTCCTCGATGCCGATACGCTGCCTCGCATGAAGTCGGCCGAGACGCCGCTCCAAATGTTCGACGATGTCCTCGTTCATAAAAGCACTGGATGCGATTGCGAAGCGGCGGATAGTCGGCGGATTGCTCTGCTCCTGCCGAGCCTGCGTTCGCAAACCTGGCGGCTGGCGCCGCCCCCAACCAACAGTTGGGGCGGCGATCGGCTGTCGCGCAAATACAGCGAACTGGCAGCAAAACATCTCCCAGTGCTGAATCTGATCGTCCGACCTGACATGGCGTGCGCGACCGAGATCGTTTTGACCTCGTCCTACCACTGATCGAGAGTCTCGCCGCATAGAAATGGGCAATTTTTGGTCGTGATTGTTGCGGGCAAGCGCTGGCGTGGACTGACCGGCCTCGGTCGAACCTCGCTGCTGCATGTCGCTCGCGCCTGCTATATCCAGCCTCTCTGGTCGTGCGGACTGCGCGGGCACCGGTAGCTCAGCTGGAGGCGCGCCCCCCGAAGGCAGAGGTCGGAGCTCATCCGCCGCGTGCGCCACGTCCGAACCCAAGGCCTTGTTGGCGCCGTTTTCCCCGGAAGCGAAATGACCCTGTTGGCCCGTGGGTGCGCTGCTCAGCAATATCACAACAATGGCGCAAGCCCGTGTGCGCCCATGAATGGGAGGCGGCCGTGCGAAGACGAGATCTCGCTGAAGACCGCTGCGGCGACGACGCTCGCAACCGGACTGGCGCCAAGCCTGGCACGATCGGAGCAGACAAGAAAACTGATATTTGTGCCGACCAGCGATCTCTCACCGTTCTCGATCCTGTCGTCACCTTCAATCGGCCGACGCGTAACTACGCTTATCTGGTGTTCGACACGCTTTACGGCATCGACACGCAGCTGGAAGGCGCAGCCGCAGATGGTCGAGGGCCATACCGTCGAGGAGGACGGGTTGACCTGGACCCTGAAGCTGCGCGACGGTCTGCGCTTCCACGACAACGAGCCGGTGCTGGCGCGAGACGTTGTCGCCAGCATCCGCCGCTTTGCGCGCGCGCGTCATCTTCGCCAACGCGCTGATGGACGCGACCGACGAGTTGTCGGCGCCCGACGACCGCACCGTGCGGTTTCGCCTGAAGCGGCCGTTTCCGCACCTGCCGGAGGCGCTCGCCGGGCCCGGCGGCAACGTACCGGCGATCATGCCGGAGCGTCTGGCGGCGGAGTCGCCGTTCAAGCCGGTCGCCGAGATCGTCGGCAGCGGCCCCTACCGCTTCCTCGAAGGACGAGCATGTCAGCGGCGCCCGCGCCGTCTTCGAGCGCTTTGCGCGAGTATCAGCCGCGGGCGGGCGGCGCGGTCGGGCTTCACCTCCGGTCCGAAGGTGGCGCATTTCGAGCGGGTCGAGTGGCTGACGCTTGATCGCGTTTTCGGCGTCGGCGGCGCTGCGCCGCGGCGAGATCGACTGGTGGGAGATCGCCGCCGCGCGATCTCGTCGACCAGGTCAGCGCGCGACCGCAACATCACCGTCGTTTCGCATTACGCGACCGGCGAACGGCATCATGACGCTTCAACCAGCTCTATCCGCCGTTCGACAACCCGGCGATCCGGCGGGCCCTGCTCGGCGCGGTCGACCAGGCCGAGGCGATGTCGGCGGTCGCCGGCAGCGATCCGGAACAATTGGCGGGACGACGTCGGTCTGTTCGGCACCGGCACGCCGCTCGCCAGCGATGTCGGCATCGAGGTGCTGCGCAGCCCGCGCGATTATGCCGCGGTCAAGCGGGCCTTGGCGGAGGCCGGCTACAAGGGCGAGAAGATCGTCGTCATTGCGCCGACCGACGTCCGCGAGCATCGGCGACTCTGACCAGAACCGGCGCCGAGCAGCTGCGCCGCGCCGGCATCAACATCGATCTGCAGGAAATGGATTTCGGCAGCGTCGTGCGGCGCCGCGACCAATCAGGCGCCGCCGGACAAGGGCGGCTGCAACATGTTCTGCACGCTGATCGACCGCTCGATCCCGAACGTCCACCCGTTCGGCAACCTGGCCATTCGCGCCGACGGCAAGGCAGCCGATGAACGGCTGGGCCGACAGCCCGCGCATCGAGGAATTGCGCGCCGCCTGGCTCGATACGGCCGATCTGAGCACGCAGCAGCGCGATCTGCGTCGAATTGCAGAAGCAGCTCTGGGAAGACGTGCCGTTCATCCCGATGGGCGAGTACTGGCAGGCGACTGGCCTAAACCGGAAGGATCTGGTCGTGGACGTGCCGCCCGGCTGCTTCGCGGTCTTTTGCGGGGTGCGCAGAGTTTGGAGGCGGCGTTGTGACATCTGCGCCGACCTGAAGAGGGCTCGGCGGCCTCGAGCCTGCTTCTGCGGGAGTCTCGCCCTCGGGCGGCCCTTCCGCGCCGACCCGTGGCCTCGCAACGATAATCCGACGGCGTCGGTTCGATGATCGAACCTGCTTGCATGTCGGTCAGCCTCGCCTATATCCAGCCCTCTGGTCAGGCGGACTGCGCGGGCACCCGTAGCTCAGCTGGATAGAGCGCTGCCCTCCGAAGGCAGAGGTCGTGAGTTCGAATCCCGCCGGGTGCGCCATTTCTCGACATGATATCAATAGGTTGGTGTAATGGGATAAGACCGTAGTGCTGGTCTTGCCTATCGTGGAAGCCCCACGGGAGAACCGTGACAGATTTCGAGCGCTAGCGCTGACATCGGAGGACATGCGTCTCGCCGGTCTATCCACCCCAAGCCGCCCCGGTGTGCCCCACTCACCCGCACGACCTTCAGACGCGCGACACCCCACGCCCTAAGTGCTCGGCCCGGCCCCTCAGACCATCGCGGGAACCGAGGCCGGAGATAGCTAATTTCCGCCCCGCGCCGAGGACGTGGGGGCGGGTCTCCCCAGGCCGGATATGGGGCCCGCCAGCTGCCGGGTCCCCGCTACCGCGAAAGCTTCTCTGAGCAAATGAGGTGAATCAATGGCTTAGGTGCGCAAGTGGGCAAAATCCTGACCGGAAGTCCTTCGGGCGAAACCTGACTCGTCAAACACAGAAGGTGGTCAGATCTGCGGCGGCTCCCGCCGTAAAACCAGCCTGAAACCCCTCCCCAATCTTATAAAAAACGCCTCCGGCAGATACAAAGGGGGTTGCGGCCCGACGCTTGAAGAGATTTCCCCGTGCAAGATCGGTGCCGCGAATTTTGGTACTTAAAGCGGTCAAAATCCCGTTATCTTGACCCGCCGCCCGCATAGAGCCCGATGAATGTACCAAGACTGCCGTCCCGGCGGATGGTGATGGCGAGGCCAGATGCCCGCTCAACGCCCGCCAGCCCGCCCGGTGCGGTTTAGGGCAGAGCGTGAGCCCCATGACGACGGAAGCCGGCCAGGCTCAGAAGGTTGAAGCCGGAGATGATTTCCTTGGTGAGGCATTGCGCGCGGACATTACCGCGTTTTCGGGACGAGTGCCCCGCCGGCACGGCGATCCGCGCCCTTCCCCGACGTAGAACGGGCTGCTGCCCTGATTACGCGGCCAACCGATCGCTGCGCGCTTTGTGGCGGTGTGACCGTCGCGAGGATCTGGCAGTCGTCCGATGGCACTTGCACCGCCAGAAAGCGGCCGTACCGGCTGCGCACGACGTAGAAGGTGATGCCCATACCCCGAGCGAGCACCTTGGCGGTTCTGCGGGCTGCTTCCTCGGTCATGCTGCGCCTCGCTTCGCACAATGGCACTTTGTTTTGCCAACGGCGTTTTCGCGCGCGCGTGGTTCCGTTCGGGTCAGCGGACAGTTCGCTGACTTTCGGTCGGTAGGATCACGACCGGGCTTGGCTGTTCGTGCGCGCAACAAGTCCTGCGTGCAGAGCGGCGTCGGCGTCGATCCTCTCCAAACCCGGCGCTGCTCCTTCTCTCCGCATCTGCGCCTCGATCGGGGCGCGCCGTTGCTGACGGGCTTGCGAGCGCATCAACACCGCGGGCCGAGAACGCGCCTCCTTTTGACATGGGGAAATGCGGCGGCGGCATCGCGTTTGCTTAACAATGCTGAGCGCGCACCGGATCACGGAGGAACTGGTGGACAGCAAAGTTCTGTTGAAGGGCGCCTACTCCGAAGCCGATCAGCCGGCGGTGCCATCGATCGAGAAACGCACCCCCGATCATTGGTCGGATCGGGTGTCTATGACAGCCGTGTTGTTCCTGTCGTTGGGGCTGTGGGCAGCGACTCTGGGAGGCTGTGGGCTTGTTGGCCTCGGCCGTGCTGGGGTAGCGCGCTCAATCAGCCGCCGCATCGAGAGAAGGGTCGTTCTGCTCTGCTTCGATGTTGATGACTTTGGCATTGCGCGGACAGCGGTTGCGCAGTTCATCGCATACTGGTCTGGCATCGCGTTTCTTGTCGAAGAGCTTCTGCCGCTTGTAATCGGTCGACCACCGGCTGTCGCTACCGTCATACCAGCCGGTGATCCTCGCATCGGTTCTGGATCGAAGTGTAATGCAATAGGGCATTGCGCTCTCCCTTCACCTCAAAAAGGGTGCTGTAGCGTTCCATGCAAAATTCCAACGCTGGCCCCTCGGCATCGAACCGTTTGGGCCAAAAAAGGACACATGTGCGGGATTCCTGACGGGATGCCGCGGCGCGAGCTGTGGAGGGCGTGTGGCAGGCGATACGCAGCGCCTGCGCCGCCTGTCGGAAGGTGCCGCCGAGCCGGTGGTGAGCCCATGGGCGCTGAGCTAGGATCTCGCGCTTCGGCGTTGTCTAATCGCGCGGCACGGCGAAGGAGGCGCATCTTCTTCAGGGAGAAGCAACACCCTGATTGTTGCGCCCGATGTGACCGAAGCAGCCGGCAGCGGGAGGGCCGTGGCGAAGGCAAGCGATAGAACGATAGAGAACACGCAAAAGTTATGGCGTATAAGCCTTAACCTCTCCTTGGCCGTGGGTCCAGGTGCTCACCACAACTCGAGCTCTGGCCACACCGCCGCGCCGACGCGCACACATCGTCGGACGTTCGTTACGCCTGCGATACGGCGCGGCCTCGATCAGGCCGCCACGGTGTACCCGGAACGTAGACCGCCCAGTGCCCCGCGCTCGGATCGGGCCAGCATATTCACCTCCGCCGCCGGGTGGGCGCAGGGAATGACGGTGCACACAATCGCCGCCGGTCGCTCAGACTGGTCTCGACTGGCCGACTCGCCGCCCTCCTCCGCGTACCTCGATCGCTGGTATCGGACGGACAACGCAACGCCGCCTCAGTCGCGCCGTAGTGTGCTGATCGCGTCCCGGCATACGGCGCGGCACCACGATCTTGCCGCCACGGGTAAAGCGGAACATAGACCGCCCAGAGCCCGACTGGCCGGATCCGCCGGCTGTGGATGGCTCTGTGGGGTGATATCGTCGGGTCGACTGCTCCGGTAGGCCGCCGACGGCTGGCAGTCTCAGATTTCGCCGAGCTCGCGGTGGCAGGCCGATATGGCTCGTCGCAAAAGGCCTGATGATCAGATGGTCGTGCAAGACCACGCCGAGGGCCGCCGCGGCTTTCTTGATGTCCTGGGTTACGGCGATGTCGGCCTTGGACGGGGTCGGGTCGCCCGAGGGATGGTTGTGCACCAGGATCAGTGCCGAGGCGCCGAGATCGAGCGCGCGCTTGACGACCTCGCGCGGGTAGACCGGCGTGTGGTCGATCGTGCCGCGCTGCTGGCGCTCGTGCTTGATCAGCACGTTCTTGCGGTCGAGGAACAGGATGTGGAATTCCTCGACCTTGTTGTGGGCGACCTGGGCGTTGCAGTAATCGATCAGCTTGTCCCATGAGCCGACGACCGGCCGCTCCTGCAATTCGCTGCGCATCAGCCGCAGTGCGGCTTCGCGCACCGATTTGATCGCGGCGATGCCGGCGAGGCCGAGCCCGGCTTCCGAGAGCGCGTCCGGGTCGGCGCTCATCACTTCGCCAAAACCGCCGAAACGCGCGAGCAGCGACTTCGCCGTCGGCTTCACATCGCCCTGCGGATTGGCTGCGAACAGCAGCATCTCGAGCAGCTCGTAATCGGGCAGGTTTTCGGCCCCGGCAGCGATCAGCCGCTCGCGCAGCCTGCGGCGGTGGCCATAGTAATGCGGCACCGGCGGCGTGCCTTCGGCGAACTCGTTCCTCCCATGCGCCACGGCGTTCGGGAACGGAGCCGCCGCGTCTTTGCCGTTTTCCGGCCCGTCTGTGCCGTATATCTCACGGCACAGCGACCTGACGCGCTCGATGGTCGGCCGCGTCGAAGAGCCACACGCGCTGCGCGGCATCCCATGTTCCGCCGAGACTGCGGGCTCTCGCCGGGAAATGGGGATGGTAGGGACTGCTGACCGCGATGCGGCCGTCCTGTTCAACAAGAGAGACCGGCATCCAACGCCCCGCGTTCAGCGCGCCGATCGCCGAACCTGGCACCGAGGTCGTCAATGCGGCGTCATTTCGACATTCCAGCGCGAATCGTCGGCGATTGCGATTTTGTTTGCGTAATGAGATATTATGCGTTGACTAATCCGGATCAATGTGATACAAATTTTCTAGATTAGCAAGATTCGTGCGACGCGCGGCCGTAAGGGTATCGAGCTCCGCTGCTCGCACTCGCCCAGCCCTGCGGGCGGCAGGTGAGACTCACAGCTGCAGCACTTGCAAGCCTCTCCCGCGTTGCGGGAGAGGGTGCCGAGCGTAAAGAGCCGGGTGAGGGGCTCCTCCCGGTAACCAAGCGCCGCCCGTGCGTGCCCGGCCATATCGATAATCGCAAAGAGAGATCTCAATGGGACAATTGTTCGTCGCCATCGCGGTATTGCTCGCCCTCTTTCCCGCGACGGGTCGCGCCGAGGCCGACGCTCGAACGCGGCCGGTATCTCGTCGAGACGCTGGCTGCTTGCGGCAATTGTCATACGCCAAAGGGACCCAAACGGTCCGCTGCAGGATAAGAAATTCGCCGGCGGCGACATCATCAAGCATGCCGATTTCACCGCGGTCACCCCAATATCACGCCCGATCCGGAGACCGGCATCGGCAAGTGGACCGACCGTCAGATATTTCTGGCGATCCGCGAAGGAAAGCGGCCGGACGGCAGCCTGCTCGGTCCGGCGATGCCGTCGCGATCCTACCGCGATCTGGCGGACGAGGACGTCAAGGCGATGGTCGCTATTTGCGCAGCCTGCCGCCGATCTACAATGCGATCTCGGCCAAGTCGCATTATGACGAGCCGCTGCCGGCCATCGTGGGGCCCGCCTGTCGGGCGGGTGGAGGCGCCGCCAAAGGCGGACACGGTCGCGTATGGCGGGTATCTCGCCGGGCCGGTCGCCCGCTGCATGGACTGTCATACCCAGCGGCGGCCGGGCGAAGCTGACTCAGGCTCGGGGCCGGCGGCAAGGAGTTCCATGGGCCCTGGGGCATCTCGGTCTCGGCCAATCTGACGCCAAGCGGGCTCGGGGATTGGAGTGACGGCGGAAATCGAGCGGGCGATCCGCACCGGCATCTCGCGCGATGGACACAAACTGTTCCCGCCGATGCCGTTTGCCGCGTATCGGAATATGGCCGCCGACGACATGGCGGCATTGATCGCCTATCTGCGGTCGTTGCCGGCGATCGAGTGAACGCGGGAGGCCAACGGCAACTCACTGCTGCAGCGATTTGAGCAGACGCGAGATTGGCTTCGCGGGCGGCGGACACCAAGTCCGCCGTACGGGCCGGTCGGTCACCGCGACAAACCCCATATTCCCGTTCTCGCCGTCGAGCAGACGCCCGGTCAGCGGCTCGTCGACATATTGAAACCAATGGCAGCCGACGATGTCCGGGTTTGCCAACGCCGAGCGCAGATAGGCCGCGTAGGCCGGGCCGCGCTGCTCCTCGGCGGCGACATCGAACAGCCCCGGCCAGAATAATCCGGTATCGGTCGAGCCGAACTGGAACTCGCCGATCATTGCCGGCTTGCCCAGCGCGTGGAACTGCCTCCATTCCTCGCCGCCGAGTTCCTCGCGGTAGACGTTGAAACTCACGACATCGCAATACTTTGCACATGCCGCGACTCGCCTCCGGCGTGCGCGCCTGAAAGCGGCTGCCGAGGTAGAGATGCTGCGGGTCGTGGCGCCGGATGGCTTCGGCGACGACGCGAAAATAGGTCTCGGCGAAGAGCGTGCTGAATGCCTGAAGGTCGTCGATGATGGCCGCTTTCGCCGGAGGCTCTGTCGGGGACAGCGTCGGGGTTCGCTTCGCGCAGCTCATCCCATGACTGCACGGTCAACACCCCACGCCGCCGCGAGATGTTCGGCGTCCCGATATTTGTCGGCTAAGCTGCGCGACAAAGGCGCGCTTTGCCGGGCTGGCCGGTCCGAGCCGCAGCGTCTCCACCGCAAGGCCGTAGCGGAGCTCCGGGTCCGCGTGCTGTTGCCGAGGCCCCAGGCCAGCTCGTTGTCGACGAAGTACCCGATCAGATAGGGGTCGTCCCGGTAGACCGAGGCGGCCTTTGATGACGTCGCCGTCGACGGCAGCGGCGAACGCCGGATCGAACGGGTCCGCCATCTTGCCCCACCCCGCTGCTTACTCTGGCGAAATCTCCGTATATGTGGATCGGCACGACATAGGCCATCTCGCGCCGGGCGCAGCAATCTCGGTTCGCTCCAATTGCCGATCGTGTTGAAGCCCCAGGCGCGCAGACGCTGGATCGCCGTATCGCGCCAGATCGGCAGGTAGTCCGGGCCGTATTTGCGCTGCAGATTGGCGGCGTAGAAGTCGAAACTCCGCCCGTGACCGAATTGCCGGCCCCGCTCTGCCGGGCAGGCTGCCGCGTTCATCCGCGTAGCCGTAATGCGCGGCCAGCGGACTCCCCGGATCCGGGAAGCTCGGCGAACATGGCTTCCGTCCCTCGACAAAAGTCGCCCCGACATCCGGGCTGACGACATCGATGCCGAGCGAGAAGAAGCCGTGGCCCTCCGGTGTGACGAGCCACCACCGCCCATCCCGCCGCTCCAGTGCGAAAGAACCCGGTCGCAGCGAAAATCCGGTCCCTCCAGCAGCCCGCCGTAGCGATCCAACGCCATGGCTGGTGGAAGCCATCCCCGCAGCTCCTGCTCCTCACCGCAAACGCCCGCGTTGCAGGTCGCCGCGCTGAACTCGATTTTCCCGTCCCAGTGCGCGCGGGTGTACTGCCCAAAGCCGTCGACGATCGAACGGTAGGCCTCCGGACCGCGATCGGCCCCACGGAGGATGCCGGGATCCGCCAAAGATCACGGTCCGTCCCGGTGATCGCCTGCGGCAGGATCAAATGGATTTGCCGTCAACGTGACGCCGGTCGACCGCGCGCCGCGCGCACCGCCGATCACCCGGACCGACCGCGTCGAGCCGCGGAGCTTCCGGCGGTGGTCCCATGCAGCCATGCCCATCGCGCAGGGCCTCGCTCGGCTGGCAAGGGCAGGACCAGCACGCCCGGCGTCACCGGGACGAACCCGCGCGCGATCCTGCTCAACGAGTGATGTTCCCCGTCGGCGGCATCCGGATCATCGTCGACGCGAATGACCAAGTCGATGGGCTCCGTCGTCGGGTTGTCGACGGGTATCGCGAGCGCCCGCACGCCCGACCAATCGGCGTTCGCCTCCGCCGGCCGATATCACCAGCTCCGGCCAATCGACCTGCCCTCGAATTCGACCTGCACGGCCGATGCCACCCGGCGTTGACGCGGGCTCCCGCTGACCTGGGAGAGGCGTGCGCGTTGCTAGCCGGAGGCGCGCGCCATCGGCCGGGTTGCCGGAAACGCGATGACCGGCGTCAACTCCCGTTCTCGCCCCCAGCCCTGCGGCGTCATCCCCAGCGCAGCGACAATAAAGTAGCGACGGCAGTCGACGGCGTCATCGGCGCTGCTCAACCACCCCCATTCGTGCATTCTCAGCCCCGCTTGCGGGCCGAGGTGACGAGGACTTTTGCGGTCGAGTTCGGCTTTCGGCGTCAAGCGGCGATGAAGCGATCGATCTTGCGGTAGCGGAAGAGCCAGCGTCCGCCTTCCTTGACCATCTCGTCCGTGTAGCCGCCGCCCGAGCCCGACCTTTGGTCCCTGCGGGCTGTTCTGCACCACGGTCCAGTTCGAGCGCACCGCGGCGCGCGCCACCGTCGAGCGCGATCGCGTATGTTGGTCACCAGATGGATCGCGCGCGGGCCGCGGCTGCTTCGGCGCGCTGCCGTAGAGCTGCGCGCCAGCTCGGCGATCGCCGCACGGCCGGTCGCCTTGCCGAATGCCGTGTCCCAGGTCCCGTCCTCGGTGAACAGAGCCGCCATCTCGGCGAACCGGCCATCATCGAGCCGAAAGCAGTATTCCGCCAGCACTTCCCGGATCGCGTCCTTTCCTCGACCGCGGTGGGCATTCCGGTTCTCCCTATGCCTGCGCGGTTTGCGGCATCTTACCCTGAACCGCTTTAGACGATTAGAATAGAGCCGCATTAGCCGGTCGGCTGCGATGATGGGAGACGGAGATGAGCGCACTGACGACGATCTGGGGTTCGCGCCGGAAGACGACGTCGCCGATCCCCTACATGCAGCGGATCCGCGACTACTATCTGGCGCTCGGGCTACGCCACGCCTTATCGCTGGGCGCACTATGCCGAGGTGCCGTTCCAGCCGCTCGAACAGCCGCTCGCCCGGTGCCGTGTCGCGTTGATCACCACGGCGGCACCCTACCAGCCGGACAAGGGCGACCAGGGTCCGGGCGCGCCCTACAACGCGGCCGCCAAATTCTATGCGGTCTATTCGGGCGACAGCGCCGACGACCACGATCTGCGGATCTCGCATCTCGCCATCGACCGCGCGCACACTACCGCCGAGGACTGCAACACCTGGTTTCCGCTGCCGCAGCTGCGGCGCTGCGCCGCGGCGGGGCTGATCGGCGAGGTGGCGCCGCGCTTTCACGGCATGCCGACCAACCGCAGCCACCGCACCACCCTCGAAAGGGATTGCCCCGAGCTCCTGGCGCGCTGCCGCGCCGACGGTGTCGACGCCGCCATTCTCGTCGCCAATTGACCGGTGTGCCACCAGACCGTGAGTCTGGCCGCCCGGCATTTGGAAGAGAACGGCATCGCCACCCTCGTCATGGGGTGCGCCAAGGACATCGTCGAATATTGCGGCGTGCCGCGCTTTCTGTTCAGCGATTTTCCGCTGGGCAACGCGGCGGGGCGCCCGAAGGATCTGCAGTCCCAGGCTTTTACCCTGGAGCTCGCATTGAGAACGCTGGAAGCGGCGCCCGCGGCGCGCACCACCGTGCAATCGCCGCTGCGGTGGAGCGCAGACCCCTCGTGGAAGCTCGACTACTCCAACATCGCGCGCCTGTCGGCGGAGGAAATCCAGCGCCTGCGGGCTGAATTCGATCGGCAAAAGGAAATCGCCAGGAGCCTCCGCGAGACCGCCCGCCCGAGCGAAGTGAGCGTGCCACAAAGAGCACCTGCTTCGATATTTCCTTTGAGTTAAGGATGATTGAGCGTTACGCTGCGGTCGCCTGTCCGACCCCGGCGGACTGGGCAGGGGGATGATCATGACCAGGGATAATCTCGGCGGCGCGCGCACGCGGCGCTTGGAATAGGCTGGTGTTCGCTGCGGTTGTCGGCGTTCTCGCCTATCGTCGCGGCTGCCAGCGCTGGCGCTGCCGAGACGCCGGCTCAATTCGATCTACCGCGTGTCGCATTCAACCTTTGGCGAGATCGGCTCCTACGCCAACACGATCCAGCCCACCCGGGACGGCGTCACCGTTCTGACACGGGTGAATTTCGAGGTAAGCATGCTCGGCGTGCGAATGTACCGGCGAGAACGCCGAGCGCACCGAGCAGTGGCAAGGCGATCGCCTCGTCTCGTTTCACGGCGTCACCGGACAGGGCAAAGGCCCGGTCGAGGTCAAAGGCGAGGCGCGTGGCGACAGCTTTGTCATCTCATCCTCGCAAGGCATCGTCACCGCACCGGCCTCGGTTCATCCAGCCAACCCGTGGTCGGCCAATTTTCTCCACTCCAACACGATGATGCGCCCCGACTCCGGTCGGATCGAGCAGGTGCGGATCGGCAAGGGCAGGAGACGATCGTAAAGATCGATGGAGCCTCCATTCCCGCCGTCAAATTCGAGATAGACGGCAGCACCGCGATACATCGTCTGGCTCGATGGGCGAGGCGTGCCGGTGATGTTCATCGCCGATGACGACACCGGCAAGGTGACGTTCACCTTGGCCAAGTGCGTCCGCTGCGGTTCCGAGCTCAGCCCAACTGGGGATGCGATAATCCCTCGCAGCCGACCGCGAGGAGTGTAGGGCGGAAAAGCGGAGCGCATTCCGCCGGTTGTGATCGGAAATCGGCGGAATGCGCTGTGCGCTTTCCGCCCTACGCCGCTACAAATAGTAGCTAAACAGGCCGTTCCAGCTCGGGAAGTAGGGCTTGGTTGCCGGTAATCCCGTGGGTTTGCTAGCATCGCTCACCAACTGGCTTCTGCCGAGGTGCCGTAGGATGACGCAAGCTGGCAACGTGACGGTGGACGCCACCCTCGACGCGACCGGGCTGCTATGCCCGCTGCCGGTGCTGAAGGCGCGCCGGGCGCTGAAGCCGCTTGCCGCCGGTGCGGTGTCTCGAAGTGCTCGCCACCGACCCCGGCGCGACCAAGGATTTCGAGCATTTCTGCGCGACGACCGGCTGCGAGCTGCTCGAAGCCGAGCGAACAGACCCGGCGGGAGTCTTGCGTTTTGTCATGCGCAAGCCGGGCTGACGGAGGCCTTCCATGGCCGCGGTGATCACGACGCCGCGTCTGATGGCGGTCGGCGGCGGTGCGCTCGCCGAACTGCCCGGCATGCTGCGCGCGGCCTCGGGCTCGCCCACCCGCTGATCGTCACCGATCCGTTTATCGCAGCGCTCCGGGCATCTCGAGCGGGCGACGGCACCATCTCGACCGCGCCGGTATCGCCGTGGACGGTGTTCTCCGACACGGTTGCCGATCCGACCACCGCCGTCGTCGAGACCGGCGACGCGCCGTCTCGCCGAGGGCGATTTCGACAGCCTCGTCGCGATCGGCGGCGGCAGCTCGATCGACACCGCCAAAGGCGATGAGCGTGCTCGCCGCCAATGGCGGGCAGATGCGCGACTACAAGGTGCCGGCCGAAATCCCGCAGGCCGGACCGCCGATCGTCGCGATCCCGACCACCGCCGGCACCGGCTCCGAGGTCACGCGGTTCACGGTCATCACCGACACCGAGACCGACGAGAAGATGCTGATCGCCGGGCTCGCCTGCTGTCCGCTGGCGGCGATCGTCGATTACGAGCTCGACCCTGACGATGCCGCTGCGGCTGACCGCCGATACCGGGCTCGACAGCCTGACGCATGCGATCGAGGCCTATGTCAGCCGCCGCGCCAATCCGTTCACCGACGGCCTCGCCAAGAATGCGATGGGGCTGATCGCCCGCCATATCCGCACGGCCTGCGCCGAGCCCGACAACCGGGCGGCGCGCGAGGCGATGATGCTCGGCGCCACCACCGCCGGGATGGCGTTCTCGAACGCCAGCGTTTGCGCTGGTGCACGGCATGAGCCGGCCGATCGGCGCCTTTTTCCATGTGCCGCACGGGCTGTCGAACGCGATGCTATTGCCCGAGATCACCGCCTTCTCGGCGCCGGCCGCGCTCGAGCGCTACGCCGATTGCGCGCGGGCGATGGGGGTGGCCGGAGGAGGGGAGGGGAGCCAGGGTGCGGTGGCGCGGCTCCTCGACGAGCTGCGCCGGCTCAACGAGGATCTCAAGGTGCCGACACCCCGCGCCTGGGGCATCGACTGCCGAGCGCTATGAGGAGCTGCTGCCGGTGATGGCGAGCCAGGCGCTCGCCTCGGGCTCGCCCGGCAACAACCCGCGCATCCCGACGAGCGAGGAAATCATCGGGCTCTATCGCCGCGTCTACGGGTGACGCCCGCTTGACGGGCCCCGATGTATGTCATTTAGGCCAAATTGCAGGGATAACTGATGGTCGATTTTGCAGGCAGCAACGTCGTCGTCACCGGCGGCACTGGGGCTCTCGGCAGGGCGGTCGTAGCGGCGTTGCGCGCGGCGGGTGCGGTCTGCCACGTGCCGAACCTGGTGGCCGCGGAACTCGACCACTTTCCGCACGCATCGGATCCCGGCGTTCACGTCACAGCTGGCGTCGATCTCGCCGACGAGGCGGCGGTCCGCCGCTTTTACCAGCGCGCTCCCGCCGCTCTGGGCATCGATCCATCTGGCCGGCGGTTTTGCGATGTCGCCGATCGGCGAGATCCTCGGCAGCGGATTTCATCGGCGCAGTTTCGGCTGAATGCGCTGTCGTGCTTTTGTGCTCCGCGGCGGCCGTCGCCGCTTTTCGCGCCCGCCGGCAGCCGGGTCCCGGGCGGTCTGAGCGGGGGCGGATCGTCAACGTCGCGGCGCGGCCGGCGCTCGAACCGCGCCTCGGTGCCGGCATGGTCGCCTACACCGCCTCCAAATCCGCGGTGGCGGCGCTGACCCAGGCGCTGGCGCAAGAGACGACCGACGAGGAGATCTGGATCAATGCGGTCGCACCGTCGGTTCTCGACACCCCGGCGAGATCGGGCGGCGATGCCGGACGCCGACCCGCGCCGATGGGTGGCTCCGGCGGATCTCGCCGAGATGATTGTCTTTCTCGCCTCTCCGGCCAATCGCGTGACCCGCGGCGCCGTCATCCCGGTTTACGGCGGCGTCATAAGGTCAACGGCGTCCTGCAGCGACGCTCGCTAACGTTGCTCCCGCGCCGCAACAAAATCGTAAAAAGAATTTAACTTAAAACTTAGACCGAAATTTAATGTTGCGATGCAGCATAATCGAGTGCATCTTCGTCGTGGACGCATGAAGCGTGAGGGATCGATGAAGCAGCGCCTGATGCGCCTTGACCGGATTGCCGGCGAAATGAATGCGTGGCTCCTGGTGATCGCGATCGGCCTGGGCATGCTCGACCTGGCCGTTTTGATCGCCAAGAGCGTGCCCGCGGCGCCGGCACCGCCAGCGGCTACCAGCGCTGGCGCTCGCGAGCACGCCGGCTTGCTGCCGTCCTCGCACCTCGCAGATTCTCAGAGCTGATCGGAGCCGTCTCATGCATACCGTTGTCGGCCCCATCCTGACCAAGGAAGGGGGCTACGCCTTCGACATGTGGACCCCCGAAGAGGGGCTGAGCCGCGGCTACGCGTATCGCCGCATCGAAGACGCCCACTACGCGCGCAACGCCGAGATCAGATCCCGCAAGCGCGGGCGCCCTCTTGCGGCGCTGACATGCGACACGCTCGACGAGTTCACCTCGGCCGTGGCCGAACGCGACGCGACATTCCGCGCGCTCGATCTCGAATCTCGAAGCCGAGGCGGTCGAACCTCGTCCATCCGCCTCAGCGACACCGCCGCGTCTGCGATCGTCACTGCGCCGTGATCCCGCCGTCGACGACGAGACCGGCGCCGGTCATGAAGCCGGCATCGTCCGAGGCGAGAAAGACGATGCCCTTGGCGATGTCGGTCACCGTCCCCATGCGGCCGATCGGCAGCCGGGCCAGCACCTGCGCGGCGCGCTCCTCGATGTCGTTGGTGCCGAGATTGCGCGCCCGCATCGACGAGCACCTGATCGCCCATCTCGGTCTCGGTCGTGCCGGGGTGGATCGAGCTGACCGACCGCCAGGTCGATTTACGCCATGTGAGGCCGGGCACAAGAATTCGCCGGCGACCAACATCCATCATCGGGACGCCCGCAGCGGGCCCAAACCATGAACACCCGCAACCCAGTGGGCTCGTCCTGTGTTCATGGGTCTGAACCTCGCGGGCTGCGCCCACGCTCCGGCACCGAGACAGTGAAGTTTTAGTATTTTTCTCGCCCAGCTCTACGCGATAAGCGCCAGGACAGGCGGGCTTGGTTGGGATGAAACTCCGCCGCGTTCGGCTCCCGTAAACGCTTCGGCAGTAGACCCCGCACAACGATGTCAAATTAATTCGGCCGGAGGATCTATGACGGCGGAGCAAGGGAGGCCGGACTGGTGCGCGCTCCAGGTGGCGCAAACAGTAGCTCGGGGGCGTGGTGGTGATCGAGCGACCCTCCGCGCTACGGTAGGAGCGCGGTGGTGGTTTCGAACTGCAAACCGTATGACTCCGCCATCAGAGCCTCACAAACAGAGATTTGCGCCAAAGTCGCTCCGCTCCTCGCAACAGACGGCCATTTGGGGTGTCATGGTGCGAGCGAAGCGAAGCAATCTCGGTGGATCGCACACCCCGGTACCAACTGTCAGGGTTTGCACCACTAGCGGGTTGCTGGCATTCCCTTGGAGAGGCGCGGCGTATCCGGTGATAAATTGCGGGGATGGGTTCGCCGCGAGAACAATCCAAAACGATCGGACGCAAGGGTTCCGTGTCCGGCGTCAACAGCGAACATTGAACTTCATATTTTCCCCCATAGGGTGTCGTCGTCGTGCTCACATAAGGGTTATTTCTCGGATGGTCGAGTAGAGCGCTTTTCAATTCTTGCCAGAAATTCAAGGCGGGAGTGAACCCAAACGCCATGAAGAACTTAGCCTTGCCACCATTCTCGTTCGGGTAGAGCATCATTCAGTAAATAGTCGGTAATCTTGGCGTCCGCCACGACAGCATTGGCGATACCCCGGAAGTTGCGCCACAGATAGGGCCTCATCTGGGCTGAATATCGGCACGCGCTACCAGCTACCAGCACACGGGAATGGCTCAAAAACTCAACCTCGTAATGTTGGCCACCCTCTATAGGCAAAGACGATCGTGCCCCTTGCTGCCTCGTAGAGTTTCTAGTTATCACATCGCGTATCTTTGAGTGGTAAAAAAGTGGGGCAGGTTCATGCTCCCATCATTATTGATCATGTGTATAGGTTATATAACATAACTTTTCGCGATTTGCCAAAATACTCCTTCTCGCCGCTAGCATATTCTATAGACGCTTATTTCTTGTCGATATCGACTTCATAGAATGGGGAAGTATCAACACGGTATTAAAATGACCACTTCTCCATTGGGTTATTCCATGTTCTTCTACTAACCACATACTGCCATCTTCCATATTATCTTTCATCAAAACCAATTTGTTGCCATGTTCCACGGCTTCACTTGGCATTCCTACAAATACGTGAGCAATACGGCAACGCCTGAAACTGGGGTATA